>Ga0182737_1000263_pt1 | contig 88944 bp, 107 predicted proteins | sample eDN5th30CBELigOP_FD_128878 | JGI IMG/M metagenome (GOLD analysis project Ga0182737, IMG submission 128878) | Enriched Organic Plus compost microbial communities from Emeryville, California, USA - eDNA 5th pass 30_C BE-Lig OP (version 2) (version 2) ... | reverse complement strand
GTCTATGGCCTGGGCGCCGATGCGGAAAATCCCGCAGCCGTTGCCCGCATCTACGACGCCAAGCGGCGGCCGGCCAACCATCCCGTCATCGTCCACCTGGCGCCGGATACGGATCCGGGCTATTGGGCGGCCTCGATCCCGTCCCAGGCAAGGCTGCTGATGGCGGCCTTCTGGCCGGGGCCGCTGACCCTGATCCTGCCGCGCGCGGCCCGCATTCCGGACGCGGTCAGCGGCGGCCAGGACAGCATCGGCCTGCGCTGCCCCTCGCATCCGGTGGCGCAGCGGCTGTTGCACGCCTTTTCCGTCCTCAAGCCGCATGGCTGCGGCGGGGTGGCCGCGCCGTCGGCCAACCAGTTCGGCCAGGTCTCGCCCACGCGTGCCGCGCACGTGCGCAGCGAATTCCCGCACCTGGACGAGCAGGCGCTGATGATCCTGGAAGGCGGCGACTCGGAAGTGGGGATCGAGTCCACGATCCTCGACCTGTCCCGGCTCGAGCAAGGCGTCGGTCCCGTGCTGCTCAGGCCCGGCCATGTGACGGCGCTTCAGATTGCCGAAGTGCTGGGCGTGCCGCCGGCGCTGCCCGATGCGGCGGCGCCCCGGGTGTCGGGTTCGCTCAAGGCGCACTATGCGCCGCGCACGCCGGTGTCCCTGGTAAGCGCGCAGGTCCTGGATGACTGGATCCGGGGCCGGGGCGTGCCGCCGGGGCGGGTGGCCGCGGTCGTCCTGGATGCGCCGCCGGGCCCCGCGCCCGGTGGTGTGGAATGGATCGTGCTGCCGGCCGATCCGGCGGCCTACGCACGTCGCTTGTACGCCTTGCTGCGCGATCTCGATGAGGCCGGCTACGACCGCATCCTGCTGCAGCGCCCGCCGGTCGGACCGGCCTGGCAGGGCGTCAATGACAGGATCACCCGGGCGGCGGCGGCGTTCGGCTGATCCCCTGGCAGATGGCGGGTGTTTCCGTGCGCCTGGCGGGGGGATGTTCGCCAACCGGGCGGGGTCCACGCTACACTGTCCGGTCGCCGAGCTGGAGGGCATGCCCCTGGCCGTGATTCCGCCCCGGCCCCCGAAGGCCGGGCGACGCTTTCCGGAGTTGGACTGATGAAATTCAAGGAATTCGAACCCGGCCTGGTGATTCATCACGGCCCGGTCACTGTGGACGAGGCCGAGATGCTGGCCTTTTCCCGTGCCTACGATCCCCAGTGGTTCCACGTCGACCCCGAGCGCGCCCGCAACGGCCGCTGGGGAGGTCTGATCGCCAGCGGCTGGATGACCTGCGGGCTGGCCATGCGCATGGCCGTCGAGGCCGCGCTCCAGGGTTCCGAATCGTTCGGTTCGCCGGGCCTGGAACGCCTGCGCTGGATGCATCCGGTGCGCCCCGGCGACCAGCTGCGCCTGGAGGCCACGGTGGATTCCAAGCGCGTGTCGTCCACGCGCGACGACCTGGGCATCATCCGCTGGACCTGGCGGCTGTTCAACCAGGACGACATCCAGGTGCTCGAGGTCGAGGCCACCAGCTTGTTCGAACTGGAAGTCCCGCCCAGGACCTGAATTCGTCCGCGGACTCGTCCGGCGGAATTCAGCGGAACACCACCGTACGCCGGTCGTTCAGCAGGATGCGGTGCTCGACGTGCCAGCGCACGGCGCGCGACAGCACCACCGATTCGATGTCGCTGCCGATGCGCGTCAGGTCGCCGGGGCCCATGGCGTGGTCCACGCGCTCGATGTCCTGCTCGATGATGGGGCCCTCGTCCAGATCCTCCGTCACGTAGTGCGCCGTTGCACCGATCAGCTTCACTCCGCGCGCATGCGCCTGGTAGTAGGGCCGCGCGCCCTTGAAGCCGGGCAGGAAACTGTGGTGGATGTTGATGGCGCGGCCTTCCAGGGCGCGGCACAGTTGCGGCGACAAAATCTGCATGTAGCGCGCCAGCACCACCAGATCGACGCGCTCGCGCTCGACCAGTTCCAGGATCCTGGCTTCCTGCCCGGCGCGCGTGTCGGCCGTCACGGGCAAGTGGTGGAAGGGCAGCCCGTGGGATTCGGCCAGCGAGCGGAAGTCCGTGTGGTTCGACACCACGGCGGCCACTTCTGCGGGCATCTGCCCGCCGCTCACCCGGAACAGCAGGTCGTTCAGGCAGTGGCCCTGGCGGCTGACCAGCACCAGCAGCCGGGCCTTGCGGGCCGCATCGTGGAACTGGCATTGCATCTCGAAGCGCTCGGCGATGCTGGAGAAGTCGTCCGCCAGGGATTCGACCGGCTCGGTGCCCGGCAGGGCGAAATGGACGCGCAGGAAGAAACGCGACGAATCCGGGTCGCCGAACTGCTGGGCATGGACGATGTTGCCGTGGTGTTTCAGCAGCCAGCCGCTGACGGTGTGGACGATGCCCATGCGGTCGGGGCAGGAAAGGGTCAGGATGTAGTCATGCATGGCGGTGTCGCGGGCGGCGCGGGGGCGGCCCGCCGGGAAGGAGATGGCGTGGTGTCGTCCGGCTAATTGCGGGAAAGAGGTTCGCTGCCGGGGGTCAGTTCGAAGTCGCCCGCGTGGTAGATCAGCGGCGACAGCAGCTGGCGGTGGCAGTGCTCCACCTGGCCGACGAAGATCGTGTGGTCTCCGGCTTCGTGGCGCTGCGTGTTGTGGCATTCGAACCAGGCGGCGCAGCGGTTGTCGGCCAGCATCAGGGTGCCGTTGGGCGCGCGTTCCAGTTCCAGCCCGACGAAGCGCTCGGCCTGCGGTCCCTTGGCAAACCGCCGGGCCAGGTCCACCTGGCCCGCCGAGAGCACGTGGATGACGTATCGGTCCAGCGCCTTGAAGGATGCCAGCGAGGCCGCCGCGTGCGTCAGCGTCCACAGCACCATTGGCGGGTCCAGCGAGACCGAGCTGAACGAGCTGATCGTGAGGCCCAGCGGGGTGCCTGTATCGGGGTGTTCCGCCGTGATCACGGTGACGCCGGTGGGGAACCGGCCCAGGGCCGAGCGGAAGAACAGGGCCGGGAAATCGGCGGGAGTGGGCTGGGAACGCATGGAGACATCAGGGCGCGATGCGGCCGAGCGCCCAGTCGCCTTCGGCGTCGCGCGCGTAGACCAGCCGGTCGTGCAGACGGGAAGGGCGGCCCTGCCAGAATTCGATGCGGGTGGCTTCCAGCCGGTAGCCGCCCCAGTGGGGCGGACGAGCCGGATCATCGCCCAGTGTGCGGCTCAGTTCGGCCACGCGTTCGGCCAGCGCTTCGTGCGTGATCGGCCGGCTCTGCGGCGAGGCCCAGGCGCCGATGCGGGATCCCAGGGGGCGGCTGGCGTAGTAGGCGTCGGATTCGGCCGCCGAGACGGGGCTGACGGGGCCCTCGATGCGCACCTGCCGTTCCAGCTCGGGCCAGAAGAACAGCAGCGCCGCCTGGGGGTTGGCCGCCAGATCCAGGCCCTTGCGGGACTGATAGTTGGTGTAGAACACGAAACCCCGGGCGTCGAAACCCTTGAGCAGCACGATGCGCGCCGAGGGGCGGCCGGCCGTGTCCGTCGTGGCCAGGGTCATGGCCGTCGGTTCGCGGACCTCGCTGTGCAGGGCCTGCTGGAACCATTGGTCGAACTGGACGTAGGGATCGGCGGCGGCGGAGGATTCGAGCAGCTCGAATTTCTGGTAGGTCTGGCGGATATCGGCGATGGACATGGCGTCTGGGTGGGGGAGTGTCAGGAGGCGTGTCGCAGCGCCTGGGCGATGGCGCGCAGGCGGCGGTCGGTGATGCCGGCGGCCTCCAGGGCGTCGGCGGTTTGCAGCACGTAGTCGGTGCAGCGGCCATAGCGTCCGTGCCCCTGGCGCACGATGGAGACGATCCGTTCGATGGAAAGGCCCGTCACGTAGCCCGCGTCCTTGCGATCCATGGTGAAGACCAGGCCGGGAACCGGGCCGAATTCCGTATGGCAGTTCAGCCAGCGCGGAACGTAGGACGCGCTGGGCATTTCCCGCTGCCACAGGGGACCCAGGATATCCAGTGCCCGGGATCCGGCGATGCGGTAGGCGACGCCATCGCAGGAACCGCCCAGATCCAGGCCGAACACCAGGCCGGGGCGTTCGGGTGTGCCGCGATTGATCCGCGACCACAGGCACAGGGCGCGGTGGTAGCCGTGGATGCGGGCCCGGCGGGCTTCCAGGTGATCGAATTCCGGCCGCCAGACCAGGGACCCGTAGCCGAACACCCAAAGGTCGGAGCGGCCGTCCCAGTGCCGCAAGGTCTGTTCGATGGACGCCTGGTGCCAGGCCGCATCGCGCAGGTGGAAGGCTTCCGGCGGGGGCGGAAGCTGGCTGGCGCGGGCGGCGGATGTGTTCACTGGGGATGGGCGGCTGTTGAAATAGGGACAGTCCGTATTGTAGAGGACTTGCGCATCCGGGGCGGCGCCAATGCCCGGCTAAAATGGGGAATCTTTTTTCCGCCACCCACGAGATGCCCGACTTGCCGCTTGCAGATTCCAACGATGCCGATGCGGATGCCGCGCGCCGGTTCGGCGGCCTGGACCGCCTGTACGGCGATGGCGCCAGGCAGGCGCTGGCCGGGCTGCGCGCCGTGGTGGCCGGCGTCGGCGGCGTGGGCGCCTGGTGCGCCGAGGCCCTGGCCCGTTCGGGCGTGGGGGCGTTGACGCTGGTGGACCTGGACCATGTGGCCGAATCCAACATCAACCGCCAGGTCCATGCCCTGGGCAGCACGCTGGGCCAGGCCAAGGTCGCCGCGATGGCGGACCGCATCCGCGACATCAACCCCAGCTGCCGCGTCGAGTGCGTCGACGATTTCATCGGCCCCGACAATGCCGATGCCATCCTGTCGGGGCAGGCCGGCGTGCTGCTGGATTGCACCGATCAGGTGACGGCCAAGGTTGCCATGATATTGCGAGCCCGAGCGGCGGGCTGGCCGGTGCTGGTGTGCGGCGGCGCGGGGGGCAAGACGGATCCCCTGGCCCTGCGGGCCGGCGACCTGTCCCTCGTCACGCACGATGCCCTGCTGGGCCGGGTGCGCCAGGAACTGCGCCAGCGTCACGGCTACCCCAAAGGCGGAACGGCAGGCGGCAAACCGCGCCGCCGGGTGCCGCGCATGGGAGTGCATTGCCTGTGGTTCGACCAGCCGGTGGTACTGCCCGCCGCCTGGGCGCGGCCGGCCGCCGGTGCGCAAGGCGCCGCATCCCCGTCCGCACCGGCAGCGCCCCAGGGCCTGTCCTGCGCGGGCTACGGTTCCGCGGTGGCGATCACGGCCACCATGGGCCTGGCGGCTGCCGACTGGGCCGTGCACCAGGGCCTGTCGGCGGGACGCTAGGGTTCGTCCAGCCGGGCATCCAGCCAGCCGCGCAGGGCGTTCGACACCCGCAGCGCCGGGGCCTGGCGCAGATCGGCAAGGCTCAGCCGGGCCTCGCGTGCCAGGCCTTCGTCCAGAAGGGCCCGGCGCCGCACGCCGGGCAGCAGGCCGCTGGCCAGGGGCGGGGTCAGCCAGGCGCCCCTCGTATCCTGGATGTAGATGGTGCAACGGCTGCCTTCGCACAGGTCTCCGGCCGCATTGCCGAATACCAGGTCGAAATGGCCGGGATGGCCCTGGAGCCAGCGCTGCGCGGCGTCGAACCAGGGGCGGTGGGTGGTCTTGTGCCTCAGCCAGAATGCATCGGCATCCAGCGCCGCCTCCGGCCCCAGGGTCTCGGCCGCCAGGGCGATGCGCACGGGCTCGGGCGTGGATGGCAGCGGCGCGGATTCCAGGGACAGCTGGCCGTCGGCCGTCAGCAGCAGGCGCAGGCGTCGCGGCGTGTCTTCGGTGAAATGGCGGATCCGTTCGGCCATCCAGCCATCCAGCTTGGCGGCATCGAGCGGATAGCCCAGGGTCCGGGCCGAGGCCAGCAGGCGCGCCCGGTGGCCGGGCCAGAGCGCGATGCGACCTTGTTCCAGGCGCATGGTTTCGATCAGGCTGGGGGCGATGCGCCGGATCTCGGCGGTGGATGCCGGTGGGTCCGCGCTGCGGCGGCTCAGTCCGGATTCAGGATGCGCGCTTTCCACAGGCATTCCTCCCATTCCTCGGCGGCCTGTGAATCGTACACGATGCCGCCACCCACACCGAACCCGGCCTGTCCGTCGCGCAGCTCGATGGTGCGGATGGCGACGTTGAGGGAAAAATCCCCATCCGGCGCCAGCCATCCCACGCTGCCGCAGTAGATGCCGCGGCGGCGCGCCTCCAGGTCGCGGATGGCCCGCATGGCGGCGATCTTCGGCGCGCCCGTCACTGAGCCGCACGGAAACAGGGCATGCAGCACTTTGTCCAGCGGCACGTCCGGCGCCTCGGCCTCCACGGTGGAGGTCAGCGTCCAGACCGAGGGATAGGCCTCCAGGCTGAACAGGGCCGGCACGCGCACGCTGCCGGGCACGGCGATGCGGCCCAGGTCGTTGCGCAGCAGATCCACGATCATCAGGTTCTCCGCGCGATTCTTGGCGCTGCGCTGCAGGGCCTCGGCGGCCTGCCGGTCCCAGGCAGGATCGGCGTGGCGTGGCGCGGTGCCCTTCATCGGCCGCACACGCAGGCGCGAACCATCGCGGGCCACGAACAGCTCGGGCGACAGCGACAGCACCCAGCGGCCGCCGTCGCGCACGCAGGCGGCATGGGCCACTGGGTGGCGTTCGGCCAGGTAGGCGTAGGCCTGCGCGGGATCCAGGCCGGGCGGCCAGTCCAGCTGCAGCGGCAGGGTGTAGTTGATCTGATAGTAGTCGCCGCGGGCGATTCCTGCGCGGATGGCCTCGATGGCCTGGGCGTGGCGTTCGCGGGAGACTCCCGGCCGCGGATTCGGGCGCCACGGCTGGCCGTGGGCGTCGGCGAGGCCGCCTGCCGACCCCGTGCCGGCCGGGCCCGCGCAGTCCTTCCATTCGGCGCGCGCGTGGATCAGCGCCGTCAGGCGGGGCAGGGCATCGTGCGCGGCGCCGACCGGATGGGCAGTCTCGGGCTCCAGCCATTCGCCCAGTTCGTAGTCCAGCAGCAGGGCGACCCAGTGACCGGCCCGCCGGGCGGCCTCGATGGCGTCCCAGGCGGCGGGCAGTGCATCGCGGCGGTGGACGGCGATGCGCCCGACCGGGTCGAGCAGGCGCAGCGACCGGCCCGCCAGCCGGTCCTCGAACAGGCAGGTCACCGGTTCCCCCCGGCGATGCGTGCTTCCCCGGGCGCCAGGAATTCCGCCAGGATCCGTCCGGTATGGGTGCCGCTCGCGCACAGCTGCTCGGGGCTTCCCTGGGCGACCACGTGGCCACCTTGTTCGCCGCCTTCGGGGCCCAGGTCCACGATCCAGTCGGCTTCGGCGATGACGTCCAGATTGTGCTCGATGACCACCACGGTATGGCCGGCGTCCACCAGCCGGTGCAGTACGCGGATCAGCTTTTCCACGTCGGCCGTGGACAGGCCCACGGTGGGCTCATCGAGCACGTACAGGGTGTGCGGGACGCGCGAGGCGCGGCCGGTGCGCAGCACGCCTTCGTCCAGGTGCGCCTTGGTGAGTTCCGTGACCAGCTTGATGCGCTGGGCCTCGCCGCCGGACAGCGTGGGCGAGGGCTGGCCCAGCGTCAGGTAGCCCAGGCCCACGTCCTGCATCAGCTGCAGGGCGCGGGCGATGCGGCGGTGCGCCGAGAAATGGCCGATGGCGTCGTCGACTTCCATGCGCAGCACGTCGCCCGCGCTGCGGCCGTTCCATTGCACGCCCAGGGTTTCCTGGTTGAAGCGCGCGCCGTGGCAGGCGTCGCACGGCACCTTGACGTCCGGCAGGAAGCTCATCTCGATGGTGCGCATGCCCTGGCCTTCGCATTCGGGGCAGCGGCCGTCGCCGGTGTTGAAGGAAAAGCGCGAGCCCGTCCAGCCGCGCAGCCGCGACTCGCGCGTGCCGGCGTAGAGCTTGCGGATGTCGTCCCAGAAGCCCACGTAGGTGGCCGGGCAGGACCGGGGTGTCTTGCCGATGGGCGTCTGGTCGACTTCGAGCACCCGGTCGATGGCTTCCCAGCCGCGGATCGTCCGGCAGCCCTGCCAGGGGCCTGTCAGCCGGCTGCCGACCCGGCGAGCCAGGTTGTCCAGCAGCACGTCGCGCGCCAGGGTGGATTTGCCCGAGCCCGAGACTCCGGTGACGACGTTCAGCCGGCCCAGCGGGATGCGTGCATTCGCCTGGCGCAGATTGTGCAGGCCGGCGTCCACGATTTCCAGGACGGGCGTGTCCGCGTCGACGCGGCGGCGGCCGTTCATGGGGTGGACCAGGGGTTCGCGCAGGTAGCGGCCGGTGACCGAGGCCGGATTGCGGGCGATGTCCTCGACCGTGCCCTGGGCGACCACCATACCGCCCCGTACGCCGGCGCCCGGGCCGATGTCGATCACATGGCCGGCGCGGCGGATCGTGTCCTCGTCGTGCTCGACCACCACCAGAGTGTTGCCGTTGCCTTCGAGGCGGGTCAGCGCATCCAGCAGGATGCGGTTGTCGCGCGGGTGCAGGCCGATGGTGGGCTCGTCCAGCACATAGCAGACGCCCTGCAGGTTCGAGCCCAGCTGGGCGGCCAGGCGGATGCGCTGGGCCTCGCCGCCCGACAGAGTGGGAGCGGCGCGGTCCAGGGCCAGGTAGCCCAGGCCCACGTCCATCATGAAGTCCAGGCGGCCGCGGATTTCAGTGAGGATGTCGCGGGCGATCTCGGCCTCGCGGCCCTGGGCGCCCAGGCCCAGGAAGAAGCGCTGGGCGTCGCTGACCGGCATCGAGGCCAGTTCGGCGATGGAGCGGCCGCGCCAGCGGAAGGCCCGCGCCACGCGGTTCAGCCGCTGGCCCTGGCATTGGGGGCAGGGTTGGGGCAGGCCGGTGGCCTCGTCCAGCCAGACGGATTCCTCGCCCGTCTGGTCTTCGGTGAAGCCGGTCAGCTGCAGGCCGGTGCCGTAGCAGCCCGGGCACCAGCCGTGGCGCGAGTTGTAGGAGAACAGGCGCGGGTCGGGTTCCGGGAAGCTGGTGCCGCAGTTGGGGCAGGCGCGCTTGATGGAAAAAGTCAGCAGGCGCGGGTCGGGCGCCAGGCCGGCGGCGCGCCGTGCTTCGATCGTGGCCGGGCCGGGCGCGGTCAGGCCGGCCAGCACCCGGAAGGTGCCGTGGCCCAGGGCCAGGGCGGCGCGTACCGCGTCGCGCAGGCCGGCCTCGTCGCGCACATCCACGATCAGGTCGCTTACCGGCAGTTCGATGGTGTGTTCCTGGTAGCGGTCCAGGCGCGGCCAGGGGCTGACCGGGATGAAGGCGCCGTCCACGCGCAGGTGGGTGTGGCCGTGCGAGGCTGCCCATTTCGCCAGGTCGGTGTAGTAGCCCTTGCGCGCCACCACCAGCGGCGCCAGCAGGCCGATGTGCTCGCCCGCGTGGTCGCGCAGCAGTTGTGCCACGATCTGTTCCGGCGTCTGCGGCGCCACGGGGACGTCGCAGTCCGGGCACATCTGGGTACCCAGGCGCACGTACAGCAGGCGCAGGAAGTGGTGGATTTCCGTCATGGTGGCGACGGTGGACTTGCGTCCGCCGCGGCTGGTGCGCTGCTCGATGGCCACGGTGGGCGGGATCCCGTAGATGGCGTCCACGTCCGGCTTGCCGGCCGGCTGCACGATGGCGCGCGCGTACGCGTTCAGGGATTCCAGGTAGCGCCGCTGGCCTTCGTTGAAGAGGATGTCGAAGGCCAGGGTGGATTTGCCCGAGCCGGATACCCCGGTGATCACCGTGAAGGCGTCGCGCGGGATGTGCACGTCGATGCCTTTCAGGTTGTGCTCGCGGGCGTTCAGGATGTGGATGTCGGGGCTGGCCGAGGTGGCGGTGCGCGGGGCGGGTTCGCGCAGGACCAGGGCGGAGCCGTGTCCGTCACGAGCCCCTTGGGAATCGGGGAGGCCGGGGGCGGCCTGATGCTCGCCCGAGACCTGCCGGGCGTAGTCGGCCAATGCCCTGCCGGTGTGGGAGTCCGGATGGCGCATCAGGTCTTCCGGCGTGCCTTCCGCCACGATGCGCCCGCCCTGGTCGCCGCCTTCCGGCCCCAGGTCCACGACCCAGTCGGCGGCGCGGATCACGTCCAGGTTGTGTTCGATGATCAGCAGCGAATGGCCTGCGGCCAGCAGCTTGCGGAAGGCCCGCATCAGGCGGGCGATGTCGTCGAAGTGCAGGCCGGTGGTGGGTTCGTCGAACAGCAGCAGGCTGCCTTTCAGCGCGCCCCGGGGTGCCCGCGAGCGGGCGGCCTCGGCCAGGTGGCCGGCCAGTTTCAGCCGCTGGGCCTCGCCGCCCGACAGAGTGGGGACGGGCTGGCCCAGGCGCACGTATTCCAGGCCCACGTCGGCCAGGGGAGCCAGCCCCCACTGCACGTCGCGCAGGCCTTTGAAGAAGTCCAGCGCCTCGCTCACGGTCATGTCCAGGACCTCGTCGATCGAGGCGCTGCGGCCCAGGTGCTCGATGCGCACTTCCAGGACCTGGGGACGGAAGCGGCGGCCGTCGCAGTCGGGGCAGCGCAGGTACACGTCCGACAGGAACTGCATTTCCACGTGCTCGAAGCCGGTGCCGCCGCAGCCGGGGCAGCGGCCGTCGCCGGTGTTGAAGCTGAAGGTGCCGGCCGTGTAGCCGCGTTCCTGCGACAACGGGGCGGCGGCGAAAAGCTTGCGGATGGCGTCGAAGGCGCCGACGTAGCTGGCCGGGTTGGAACGGGCCGTCTTGCCGATGGGCGTCTGGTCCACCATCACCACGTCGGCGATGCGTTCCGCGCCCAGCAGGGCGGCGTATTCCCCGGGCGCCTCGGTGGCGCGGCCCAGGCGCTTCAGCAGGGCGGGGTAGAGCACGTCCTGCACCAGGGTGGACTTGCCCGAACCGGATACCCCGGTCAGGCACACCAGCCGGCCCAGCGGCAGGGAAAAATCGATGCCCTGCAGATTGTTGGCGCGCGCGCCCTGCAGCAGCAGGCGCGGCGTGCCGGCCTGCACCGGCAGGGGCCGGGGCGCCTCGATGCGCATCCGGCCGCCGAAATAGCGGCCCGTCAGTGTGTCGGCGGCGGCCAGTTCGGCCGGCGTGCCGTCGAAGACGATGTGCCCGCCACGCTCGCCTGGTCCCGGACCGATGTCCAGGACACGGTCGGCGGCGATCATGACCTGCGGGTCGTGTTCCACCACGACCAGGGTATTGCCGTGGTCGCGCAGGCGGTGCATGACCTGGACGATGCGGTGGATGTCGCGCGGATGCAGGCCGATGGACGGTTCGTCCAGCACGAACAGCGTGTTCACCAGGGATGTGCCCAGCGCGGTCGTCAGATTGATGCGCTGGACTTCACCGCCCGAAAGAGTGCGGCTTTGCCGGTCCAGGGACAGGTAGCCCAGGCCGACGTCGCACAGGAAGCGCAGGCGGGCGCGGACTTCGTCCAGCAGCTCGGTCAGGGCGTCGTCCAGCGAACGGCCCAGCTCGATGCGGTCGAACCAGTCGCGCACCCGTTCGATGGGCAGGCGCATCAGGTCGTGCAGGCCCAGGCCGGGCAGGGCAGCCAGCTGCTCGGGCGTCCAGCGCGCATGCACCGGCAGGAACCGGGGTGCGCCGGGAATCGGGCTGCCGTCACGTCCCAGGCGCCACAGCGTGGCATCGGGCTTGAGCCGCGCGCCCTTGCAATGCGGGCAGGGCGTGTAGCTGCGGTACTTGGACAGCAGCACCCGCACGTGCATCTTGTAGGCGCGGGATTCGAGCCAGTCGAAGAAGCGCTGCACGCCATACCATTGGTGCTTCCAGGCGGACGGCCCGCCCTTCCAGTCGGGTGCGCCGCCGATCACCCAGCCGCGTTCTTCGTCCGTGAGGTCGCGCCAGGGCACGTCCAGGCGCACGCCCGCCTTGGGGGCGTAGCGTTCCATTTCGACCTGGCATTCCTTGTAGCTTGCGGTCTGCCAGGGCTTGATCGCCCCGTCGCGCAGGCTGCGTGTCTCGTCCGGCACGACCAGTCCGTAGTCGATGCCCATGACCCGGCCGAAGCCCCGGCAATGCTCGCAGGCGCCCAGCGGGGAGTTGAAGGAAAACGTGCTGGGCAGCGGCGTGCCGTAGTCGATGTCGCACTGCGCGCAGTGCAGGCCGGCGCTGAAGCGCCATTCCTCTTCGCCTTCGTCGAACAGGGCATGGACACTGAGCCGGCCGTTGCCCTGGCGCAGGGCGGTTTCCAGCGCCTCGTCCACGCGCGCCGGCTCGGCATTGCCCAGGCGGAAGCGATCCTGCACCACATGCAGCACGCGCCGGCCGGCATTTGCCGCCTTGCGCCGCGTGCCCGACGGCTTGTCGCCGGCCTCGGGCGCGGGGGCCGGGTCGTCCTGGCGGTGGATGCGCGTGTAGCCTTGCTGTTCCAGGAAGCCACGCACTTCGTCCTCGGTGAAGTTGGCGGGCACGGATACTGGAAACGTGATCACCAGGCGGGGGTCGCGGGCGGCGCACAGGCCGTCCAGCTGGCGCCGGATGCTGGACGGGTCGTCCCGCGTCACCAGCCGGGCGCAGTTGCGGCAGTGCAGGTGGCCGGCGCGCGCGTAGAGCAGTTTCAGGTGATCGTTCAGCTCCGTCATGGTGCCCACGGTGCTGCGCGAATTGCGCACCGGATTGACCTGGTCGATGGCAATGGCGGGCAGGATGCCTTCGATGCGGTCGACCTGGGGCTTGTCCATGCGGTCCAGGAACTGGCGCGCGTAGGGAGAAAAGGTTTCCACGTAGCGGCGCTGACCTTCGGCATACAGGGTGTCGAAGGCCAGCGAGCTCTTGCCGGATCCGGATACGCCGGTGACCACCAGGAGTTCGCCGGTGCGGATCGTCAGATCCAGGTTCTTCAGGTTGTTCTGGCGGGCGCCGAAGATGCGGATGGGTGCGTTCATTCCGCCATCATAATCCGGCGCACGGCGTCGTTGCGGTGCCCGCGGAGGGGTCGGCACGGCATGGTTGTTCCGGGAGGGGGAAGCTGCCCGGCTTGATCCGCGTCAGACATTGGGGCGGGTCATGGGGCCGCCAGCGCCGCACGGTTCTTACAATCGACTGAAACGTGGCCGGATTTCCCCCCGCCGGCCGGTCTGAAAACCGGAGAATCGCCATGAAACGCCTGCTCGTTCTGCCCTTGCTGTGCGCCGTCCCCGCCCTGGTCCAGGCGGCCGAATACAAGACGGATGCGGACCACACCTTCGTCTATTTCGAGGTGCTGCACAACGGCACGTCCACGGTGCGCGGGCGCTTCGATACGGTCGATGGCGACATCGCCTTCGACCGCCAGGCAAAGACGGGCCAGGCCCGGATCCGCGTCGACATGAAGTCGATCAGCACGGGTTCCAGGGGCTTCGACGAGCACCTGCTGGGCGCGGACTTCTTCCAGGCCGGCGAGCATCCCGAGGCGCTGTTCGAATCCACCGCCTTCCGCTTCGAGGGCGACCTGGTGCATGCCGTCGAAGGCAATCTGACCCTGCTGGGGCAGACGCATCCGGTCAAGCTGAACGCCGTCCGCTTCAACTGCTACCAGAACAAGCGCCTGGAACGCGAAGTCTGCGGCGGGGATTTCCGTGCCGAGATCCAGCGCAGCCAATGGGGCATGGGCTTCGGCCTGCCGGGCATTCCCGACACGGTGCGTCTGCAGATCGAGATCGAAGGCGTGCGGCAGTGATCTGTCCGCAGGGACCACGCCGCCGATGGCTTCGGGGGTGTTGGTGAAACTTTGCTAAAATGGCGTGTTTTGCTTTCAAGCCCGCCTTACACCAGGAGATCCACATGGCAGAAATCAAACGCACGCGGCGCAACACGCTCGAGCGCCGTTGCCTCGGCAAGGCCTTCAAGCGCCTGTTCGTGCGCGCGCCCAAGGGCGTCTTCAAGATGCTCGAAAAGGTCAAGCGCGCCTGATCGACCGGCGCCGGCCTGCCGTATTGTTTATATACAATTCGGCATCAGGGAAACCACGGACCCAGCGGTCCGTGGTTTTTTTTACGGCTATCATGGACCGATCGGAACTAGGAGGAGCCCTCCGGCATGGCTTGCTGGCGTCATCTGTTCTCTGTCGTCACGCCCACCTACAACCGCGCCCACACCCTCGGACGCGTGTATCGCTCCCTTCGGGAGCAGTCCTTCCAGGACTTCGAATGGGTCATCGTGGACGACGGCTCGACGGACGCCACCCGGACGCTGGTTCAGGGATGGCAGCAGGAAGCCAGTTTCCCGATCCGTTACGTCTGGCAAACCAATCAACACAAGAAAACAGCTTTCAACAATGGCGTGCGCCATGCGCAGGGCGAATGGCTGGTGGCCATCGACAGCGACGATGAACTCGACTCCAACGCCCTCTACCACATGGCCGGAGTCTGGGAGCAGATCCCGCCCGCCCAGCGCGCGCGCTATGTGGCGATCACCGGCCTGTGCGCACGGCCCGACGGCCGTGTCGTGGGCGACATGTATCCCCGGGATGTGATGGACGTGTCCTCGCTGGACATGACCTTCCGCTATCACGTCCGGGGCGAGAAATTCGGCTGCCTGCGCACGGACGTGCTGCGCCAGTTTCCCTTTCCCGAGGACATCCCCGGCTTCGTCCCCGAAAGCCTGGTCTGGCGCGCGATCGCACGGGCCGGCTACCTGACCCGCTTCGTCAACCAGGTGTTCCGCGTGTATCACGACGATGGCAGCAGCCTGTCGCGCGAGGGGCGCAAGACCGAAAGCGGCCGCCATGCGCTGGGCCTGTGGCTGCTGGCGCACGATACGGTGGAATATTGCCTGGGCTGGTTCCGCTACCAGCCGGCCTCTTTCTTCGGCGCGGCGATCCGCTATACCCGCTTCGGACTGCACATGCGCGCGCAGCGCGTGGCCCGTCCCGCGGGGCGATGCCTGAACCGCTGGGCGTCGCGGCTGCTGGTGGCCGCCATGTGGCCCGTCGGCGCGGCGCTGTATGTGCGCGACCGCCTGCGCGATGCGGCGGCGCGGTCCAAGCGGCCGGTGACGACCTGAGACGGGCCGTGCGAATGGCGGCGGCCGCGCCCGACCCGATCGCTTCCGTTCAGTGGTTCAGGGGCGAACCGCCTTCGGTGCCCGCATCGCCGTCTTCGTCTTCATCATCGTCTTCGTCGTCCGGCGGCGTTTCGGCCTCGCGCAGGTCGAAGGGGAGCAGGTCCGTCAGCGTGTCCGTCCATGCGACTTCCTCGCCCTGGGCGTCCACCTTGATGTAGCGTACGCCTTCCAGGTCGGACAGCTGGACGGCCCAGAGGAATTCGCAATCCACCGCCTGGCCGTCGCTCAGGTCCAGCCCGCCGCAGTTGCCCAGGAAACGCGCCCCAGGACCGCCCGCCTGGACACGGGGACGGTCCTCGTCCTCGTCCTTGGGGCCGAGCGGCAGGGCGAACAACACCCATTCATAGCCCGCGTCGGGTTCGGACACGATCTCGGCGATCACGGGCCTGCCCAGCCAGGCGCACAGCGCGTCGGCCGTGCGGCCCAGCAGGTCGGCCTCGGCCGGAGTGAATGCGAGGGGTAGCGTCATGGCGGGGAAGAATGGGTGGCTGATGATCGGCATTGTACGGCCCGGGCGGCCTTCCGGCCCGATCCGTGGCGCCGGAGCGGCCACGAGGCGCCCACGGCCGTGCGCCCCGGCCCGCCGGTTGCCCGTCCGGCCTACAATCGGGGCTTTGCGTGGCCGAATCCGTCGGCCCGCCCTTTCACGGTAGAGACATGGCACAGTACGTCTATTCCATGAACCGGGTCGGCAAGATCGTGCCGCCCAAGCGCCAGATCCTGCGGGATATCTCCCTGTCTTTCTTCCCCGGTGCCAAGATCGGGGTCCTGGGCCTGAACGGCTCGGGCAAATCCACCTTGCTGAAGATCATGGCCGGGGTGGACAAGGACATCGAAGGCGAAGCCGTCCCGATGGCCGGCCTGCGGATCGGCTATCTGCCGCAGGAACCGCAGCTCGATCCCGACCATACCGTCCGCCAGGCCGTCGAGGCCGGCCTGGGCGAAGTCTTCGAGGCCCGCAAGCGGCTGGACGAAGTCTATGCCGCCTATGCGGAGCCCGATGCCGATTTCGATGCCCTGGCCGCCGAGCAGGCCGAACTGGAAGCCGTCATCGCGGCGGCCGCCACCAGCGGCAGCGACGACATCGAAACCCAGATGGAAATCGCTGCCGACGCCTTGCGCCTGCCACCCTGGGACGCCGTGGTCGGCAAGCTGTCGGGGGGCGAGAAGCGCCGTGTGGCCCTGTGCCGCCTGCTGCTCTCCAAGCCCGACATGCTGCTGCTCGACGAGCCCACCAACCACCTGGACGCCGAATCGGTCGAATGGCTGGAAGTCTTCCTGCGCCAGTTCCCCGGCACGGTCGTCGCCGTCACCCACGACCGCTATTTCCTCGACAATGCGGCCGAGTGGATCCTGGAACTGGACCGGGGCCACGGCATTCCCTGGAAGGGCAACTACAGCTCCTGGCTGGAGCAGAAGGAAAACCGCCTCAAGCAGGAAGAAGCCGCCGAGTCCGCCCGCCAGCGCACCATCAAGAAAGAGCTGGAATGGGTGCGGCAGAACCCCAAGGGCCGCCAGGCCAAGGCCAAGGCGCGCCTGGCGCGTTTCGAGGAACTGTCCTCGCATGAATACCAGAAGCGCAACGAGACCCAGGAAATCTTCATCCCCGTCGCCGAGCGCCTGGGCAACGAGGTCATCGAATTCCGCAACGTGTCCAAGTCCTTCGGGGACCGTGTCCTGATCGACGATCTCAGCTTCAAGGTGCCCCCGGGCGCCATCGTCGGCATCATCGGTCCCAACGGCGCGGGCAAGTCCACGCTGTTCCGCATGATCGCAGGCCAGGAAACACCGGACCGTGGCGAGGTGGTCCTGGGGCAGACCGTGAAGCTGGCCTATGTCGATCAGTCGCGCGAGTCCCTGCCGGACGGCAAGACCGTCTTCGATGCCATCTCCGACGGTGCCGACCTGCTGACCGTCGGCCGCTTCGAGATGCCCGCGCGTGCCTACCTGGGCCGCTTCAACTTCAAGGGCGCCGACCAGAACAAGCAGGTCGGCAATCTTTCCGGCGGCGAACGCGGTCGCCTGCATCTGGCCAAGACGCTGATCGCGGGGGGCAACGTGCTGCTGCTCGACGAGCCTTCCAACGACCTGGACGTCGAAACCCTGCGCGCCCTGGAAGACGCCCTGCTGGAATTTGCCGGCTGCGTGCTGGTGATCAGCCACGATCGCTGGTTCCTGGACCGCATCGCCACCCACATCCTGGCTTTCGAGGGCGATTCACAGGTGGTGTTCTTCGACGGCAACTACCAGGAATACGAGGCCGACAAGAAGGCCCGCCTGGGCGAAGAGGCCGCCCGGCCGCGACGCCTGCGCTACAAGGCCCTGAAATGAGGTGCCACAACTGGAGTGCATCATGAAATACATGGATGTGAACCAGTCCTTGCTGACGGCCGGCACCAGCCTGCTGCTGGTGGTGGACATGCAGGAAAAGCTGCTGCCCGCGATCCGCGACACCGACGCCCTGCGCGGCCGGGTCGCGCGCCTGGCACAGGCCGCGCGCCTGCTGTCGGTGCCGGTCTGGGCGACCGAGCACTGGCCCGGCAAGATCGGCGCCACCCACCCCGACCTGCTGGCGCATGTCGACCGGGTGGTGTCCAAGACGCATTTCGATGCCTGCCGCGAGGCCGGTTTCCTGGCGGACTGGCCCGCGGGCCGCACGCGGGTGTTGTTGACAGGCACCGAAGCGCACATCTGCGTGTTACAAACCGGCCTCGGACTGGCGCGGGCCGGTTTCCAGCCCGTCCTGGTGGCCGATGGCGCCGGTTCCCGCCGCGAGTCGGACTGGGCCGCGGCCTGCGAACGCTGGCGCCACCACGGGCTGGAGATCGTGACGTCCGAGATGGCGATCTACGAATGGCTCGAGACCCCGTCGCACCCCGCCTTCCGGGACGTGCTGGCGCTGGTGAAATAGGGCATTCCCGTTGTTACAAGTTACAAGGTTCGACATCTAGGCTCACAGCTTTTTCCAGGGCTGGCGCTTATAAAGAAGCCAGGGCGCCGGCGCGGGAACCGCTTCATGGATTCCGGGGCGCGGAACATCACGCAGCACAGAAAAGGAGAATCATCATGACGATCAGGACAATCGGAAAAATCAGCGCGGCACTGGCGCTGGCAGCGGCCATGGCGGGCTGCTCGTCCTGGGACAACATGAGCCACCGCCAGAAATCGGCAGTCACGGGCGCGGGCCTGGGCGGCGTGGCCGGTGCGGTCATCACCAACGGTGGGATCCTGGGCACGGTCGGCGGTGCGGCCATCGGCGGCATCATCGGCGACCAGGTCGGCAAGAACCACTGATCCCCATTCGGGTGCCCATCTTCGATGGGCCATGCGCGGGACGGTCCGGACGGACTGCCCCGCGTTTTTTTGCCGCCGGGCAATTCGGGTGCTTGACTTCAAACGGGCTTTCCTCTTAAATTCAAACGATCGTTTGAATTTAATTCGACGGCTTGGTGCATGCGAAAAGGCAGCCGGCGCATGGTCCGGCTTCTGCTCGCTGTTGCCTCGATCGTCCTCGACTATCCCCCTGGAGACCGGAGATGCCCGACTACAAAGCCCCCCTGCGCGACATCCGTTTCGTGCGTGACGAGGTCCTGAACTACCCCGCCCACTACCAGTCCCTGCCGGGCTGCGAAGAGGCCACGCCGGACATGGTCGGCGCCATTCTGGAAGAGGGCGCGAAATTCTGCGAACAGGTCATCGCGCCGCTGAATGCCGTGGGCGATCGCGAGGGCTGCGTCTGGTCGCCCGAAGGCGTCAAGACCCCGACGGGCTTCAAGGAAGCCTATGCGCAGTACGTCGAAGGAGGCTGGCCTGCACTGTCGCACGACACGGCGCATGGCGGCCAGGGCCTGCCCGAATCCCTGGGCATGGCCATCAGCGAGCTGATGGGCGAGGCCAACTGGGCCTGGGGCATGTATCCCGGCCTGTCACATGGCGCGATGAACACCCTGCAGGCGCACGGTACGCCCGAACAGCAGAAGCTCTACCTGGAGCCGCTGGTTTCGGGCAAGTGGACGGGCACCATGTGCCTGACCGAGCCGCACTGCGGCACCGACCTGGGCATGCTGCGCACCAGGGCCGAGCCGCAGGCCGACGGCAGCTACAAGGTCACCGGCACCAAGATCTTCATTTCCGCCGGCGAACACGACATGGCGGAGAACATCGTCCACATTGTCCTGGCCCGCCTGCCGGATGCGCCTGCCGGCACCAAGGGGATCTCCCTGTTCATCGTGCCCAAGTTCCTGCCTGACGGCCAGGGCGGCCCGGGCGCGCGCAACGGCGTGTCCTGCGGATCGATCGAGCACAAGATGGGCATTCACGGCAACGCCACCTGCGTCATGAATTTCGACGGCGCCACGGGCTTCCTGATCGGGCCGGCCAACAAGGGCCTGAACTGCATGTTCACCTTCATGAACACGGCTCGCCTGGGCACCGCGATCCAGGGCCTGGCGCATGCCGAGGTCGCTTTCCAGGGCGCTTCGGCCTATGCCCGCGAGCGTCTGCAGATGCGTGCCCTGAGCGGCCCGAAGTTCCCCGACCAGTCGGCCGATCCCATCATCGTGCACCCCGATGTGCGCCGCATGCTGCTGACGATCAAGTCCTTCGCCGAAGGCAACCGCGCGCTGCTGTACTATGCCGCGCAGCAGGTGGACATCATGCAGCGCAGCCAGGACGCTGATGCGCGCGAACAGGCCGACAAGCTGCTGGGCTTCCTGACCCCGATCGCCAAGGCTTTCATGACCGAGACCGGTTTCGAGGCGGCCAACCTGGGCGTGCAGGTCTTCGGCGGCCATGGCTACATTTCCGAGCACGGCATGGAGCAGAATGTGCGCGACAGCCGCATCTCGATGCTGTACGAAGGCACGACCGGTGTCCAGGCGCTCGACCTGCTGGGACGCAAGGTGCTGATGACGCAGGGCGAATCGCTGCGCATCTTCACCAAGGTCGTGCACAAGTTCTGCAAGGCCAATAGCGGCAACCGCGCGATCTCCGATCTGGTGAAGCCCCTGGCCGAGCTGAACAAGGAATGGGGCGACCTGACCTTGAAGATCGGCATGAAGGCCATGACCAATCGCGAGGCCGTGGGTGCTGCATCCGTCGACTACCTGATGTATTCGGGCTACGTGACGCTGGCCTATTTCTGGGCCGACATGGCGCGCGTCGCCGCGGAAAAGCTGGCGGCGGGTGAAGGCGACAAAGCCTTCTACCAGGCCAAGCTGCAGACGGCGCGGTTCTACTTTGCCCGCATCCTGCCGCGCACCCGCACGCACGTGGAAGCCATCAAGTCCGGTCCGGACGTGCTGATGGATCTGCCGGCCGAGCACTTCGCGCTGGGATACTGATCCCGAGCCGTTGCACCGGGGGCGCATGCGTTCCCGCGTGTGCCGGATCGATCGACGGGGCGGGCCTTCCGTGCGAGAAGGCCCGCCCCGTTCGCATGGGGGCCGGCGCTGTACACTCTGGGCTTCCCGCCGCCATTCCGCCGGTCCATCCCTTCGCCATTTTCCATGCTGCTCACTCTGCTGAACATCGTCCTGCCCGTCTTCGCCGTGGCGGCCCTGGGTTACGCCTTCGGCCGCCGCCAGGCGCGCAAGCCGGACATGGCATTCATCAACCATGCCAATGTGATGGTATTCTGCCCGGCGCTGGTGTTTTCCGCGCTGCTGGACAATCCGGTCGACCTGACGCGCGGCTGGCCGCTGGTGGCAGCCGGGGTTCTGATCATCGTGGTGCCGGGCCTGCTGCTGGCCCTGGTGCGCCGCCCGGGAGTCTCACGCCCCGCCTTCCTGGTGCCTGGGATGTTTCGCAATACGGGCAATATCGGCATCCCGCTGATGATGCTGGCCTACGGCAAGGATCTGCTGGGCGATATCGTGGTGCTGTTCGTCCTGTCGAACCTGCTGCATTTTTCCCTGGGCCTGAGCCTGCTGTCGCGCGGCGGCAACCGCTGGATGTGGCTGCGCAATCCGAACATCTGGGCGGCCCTGCTGGGCGTGACCCTGGCGCCGCACCGTGACTGGATCCCGCCATTCGTGACGACCACGCTCGAGCTGACCGGCCAGATCGCGATTCCGCTGATGCTGTTCGGGCTGGGGGTGCGCCTTTCGCAGGACCGGATCGAAAACCTGGGCCTGGCGCTGCGCATCAACGTCCTGTACCTGCTGGCCGGCGTGCTGACGCTGCCCATCGTGCTGTGGCTGCTGCCCCTGACGCCCGAATGGTCGCGCATGGTCGCGCTGTCGGTGATGCTGCCGCCGGCGGTGCTGAATTACCTTCTGTGCGAGCAGTATCGTGTGGAGCCCCGCATCGTGGCCAGCGTGGTGCTGCTGGGCAATGTGCTGTCGGTGGCGACGATTCCGCTGGTGGTGTGGGCGACGCTGGCCTGGATCTGAGCGGGGATGATGGCGAAGGGCCCGCAGTAGTGCCGCTGCCTGGCAGCGGCCCGCGGGCCCGGGTTTTTTTGCCTGGCGCCGGCGCGCTCAGTTGCGCGCTTCGGCCTGCGGCATCTCGATCTTGACCTCGAGCACTTCCAGGGAATCCTGGCGATCCAGGTTGACCTTGATGTCTTCGGGGTTGATCTGGACGTATTTCGAGATGACCGCGATCAGTTCCTTCTGCATCTGCGGAAGGAAATCGGGGGCGTTGCGGCCGCTGCCGCGTTCGTTGATCAGAATGAGCTGCAGGCGGTCCTTGGCGATGCTGGCCGAGGTCTTTTTCTGTCCGCGCAGGAAATCCAGGAACGACATGCTTATTTACCCCCGAACAGACGCTTGAACAGGCCGGGTTTCTCGTAGTCCACGAAGCGCAGCGGCTTTTCCTCGCCCAGGTAGCGGGCCACCACGTCCTGGTAGGCCTGGGAAACGTCGGAGTCGCGGATATGGATGGCGGGGATGCCCTGGTTGGACGCCTGCAGCACGGTTTCCGATTCCGGGATCACGCCGATCAGGCGGATGCGCAGGATGTCTTCGATGTCGCCCAGCGACAGCATTTCGCCGTCGGCCACGCGCTTGGGGTTGTAGCGGGTCAGCAGCAGGTGTTCCTTGATCGGCTCCTCGCCTTTTTCGGCCCGGCGGGACTTGGCCGACAGGATGCCCAGGATGCGGTCCGAGTCGCGCACCGAGGAGACTTCCGGGTTTGTGACCACCAGCGCGTCGTCGGCGAAGTAGGACGCCATCACCGCGCCGGTCTCGATCCCGGCCGGTGAATCGCAGACGATGTATTCGAAATCCATCGCGGCCAGGTCGTTCAGGACCTTTTCCACGCCGTCGCGCGTCAGGGCGTCCTTGTCGCGCGTCTGGGAGGCCGGCAGGATGTACAGGTTTTCCAGCTGCTTGTCGCGGATGAGCGCCTGGTTCAGGGTGGCCTCGCCCTGGATGACATTGACGAAATCGTAGACCACGCGGCGTTCGCAACCCATGATCAGGTCCAGGTTGCGCAGGCCGACGTCGAAGTCGATCACGACGGTCTTGTGGCCGTGCATGGCCAGGCCGGCCGAGAAGCTCGCACTGGTGGTGGTTTTGCCCACTCCCCCCTTTCCGGAGGTGACTACAACGATGCGCGCCATGGTGACTATGTTCCCCTGTTCGAAAAATTCATGACATCGTAAAGCAAAAAGTCCCGGCCGGGCCTGCTTGCCGGCCAGGGAGCGTGTCCGGATGTGACCGCGTGCGCCCGGGTGCGGTTTGCATATCCGCATGGCCGGCGCGGCAGCAGCCACGCATCGGGCGCCGCCGGCTCAATGGCTGCCCTGCAGCGCCCGGATGCGCAGTGTGTCGCCGTCGAGCTCGACCTGGGCGGCACGGTTGTGCAGCGAGTCGGGCAGGCGGGTCTCGATGACCCGGTAGACCCCCGCGATGGCCAGCAGTTCCGGATCCAGCTGGGTCGTGAGGATCATGGCGTGCGGGTTGCCGCGCGCGCCGGCCATGGCCTTGCCGCGCAACGGGCCGTAGACATGGATGTGGCCGTCGGCAATGACCTCGGCGCCCTGGCTGACCATGCCCATGACGATCAGATCGCCGCCGCGGGCATAGATGCGCTGGCCCGAACGCAGCGGGTGGCGGATCACCAGGGTTTCGGCGTGCGCGTCGGCATCGGATGGCGCCGGCTCCGCGGCGCCGGGTGTCGGGCTGGCCGAGGCGGGCTGGGCGCGTGCGGCCGGGGCCTGCGCGGGCACATGGGGGGGCTCGGGCGCGTGCGGCGCCTGGGACGGCTTGGCCGGGGCGGCGGCGCGGCCTGCCGGCCGGCCCGTGGAAATGTCCAGGGGAGCCAGGCCCGCATTGCGGGCGGAGTCCAGCAGGGTGTCGGGTGCGCGCACGCCGATCGGATGCAGGCGGTGGCGGCGCATGGCGTCGGCCAGCGCCAGCCAGTCGGGCGCCTGGTCCAGCCCCTGGGCGTCGAGCACCACGGGCTCGTTTTCGTAGAAGGCGCCGGCTTCCTTCATGCGCTGGTCCAGCGCCCGGGTCAGCTCGGCGGTGTCGGCCGTATGCAGCACGGCCCGCAGGACGTGCAGGGATGCACTCTTGAAGTCCAGGGCGGCGGCGGTCTTGGGCATGGCTTCGCGATTCCTTGATTGGGTGACCAGGCCCTAGACCCAGGTGTCGCGCAGGGTGACGGCGCGGTTGATCACCGGGCGCTCGGGCGTTGATTCCTCGCGGTCCGCGACGAAATAGCCCAGGCGCTCGAACTGCCAGGTGGCGCCGGGTTCGGCGTGCGTGCCGGGCTCGAGCCAGGCGTTGACGATCCGGCAGGAATCGGGGTTGAGCGCCTGCAGGAAATCGCGGTCGCCGCTGTCGGGATGCGGCTCGGTGAACAGCCGGTCGTACAGGCGGATCTCGGCGGGCACGGCGTGGGCGGCGCTGACCCAGGTGACGGTGCCCTTGACCTTGACGGCATCCGCGCCCGGCGTGCCGCTGCGCGTGTCGGGCAGGTATTCGGCGTGGACCTCGGTGACTTCGCCCTGCTCGTTCTTGACGCAGCCGGTGCAGCGCACGACGTAGCCATATTTCAGCCGGACCAGGTTGCCCGGGAACAGGCGGAAGTATTTCTTCGGCGGATCCTCGCGGAAATCGTCGCGCTCGATCCAGAGCTCGCGCGTGAACGGGAAGGAGCGGCGGGCGCCTTCGGGGTCGTGCGGGTTGAGCGGGGCGGAGCAGGGCTCGGCGTGGTCCTCGGGGAAGTTCGTGATGACCAGCTTGATCGGGTCGAGCACGGCCACGGCACGGGCCGCCACGGGATCGAGGTCGTCGCGCAGGGCCTGTTCCAGGATGCTGTAGTCGATGCGCGAATCGGCCTTGGATACCCCGAGCCGTTCGCAGAACAGGCGGATGGAGCCCGGCGTGTAGCCCCGGCGGCGCAGGCCGGCCAGGGTGGGCAGGCGGGGGTCGTCCCAGCCCGAGACGTGGTTTTCCAGGACCAGCTGGCGCAGCTTGCGCTTGCTGGTGACGACGTAGCTGAGGTTCAGGCGCGCGAATTCGTGCTGGCGCGGCAGCGGCCCCGCCAGCTCGCCGAGTTCGGCCAGGCGTTCCAGGATCCAGTCGTAGAAGGGGCGCTGGTCCTCGAACTCGAGCGTGCAGATGCTGTGCGTGATGCCTTCCAGGGCGTCCTCGACCGGGTGCGCCCAGGCGTACATGGGGTAGATGCACCAGGTGTCGCCGGTGCGGTGGTGCGTCGCGTGGCGGATGCGGTAAAGGACCGGGTCGCGCAGGTTGATGTTGGGCGACGCCATGTCGATGCGCGCGCGCAGGGCCATGCGGCCGTCCGGGAACTTGCCGTCACGCATGTCGCGCAGCAGCGCCAGGGATTCGGCGGCGGGGCGGTCGCGCCAGGGCGAGTTCGTGCCCGGCTCGGTCAGCGTGCCGCGGGTGGCGCGCATCTCGTCGGCCGACTGCTCGTCGACGTAGGCGTGCCCGGCCCTGACCAGGGCCTCGGCGAAGCGGTACAGGGTCTCGAAGTAGTCGCTGGCGTAGAAGCAGTGCTCCACGCCGTTCTGCGTCCAGTCGAAACCCAGCCAGCGCACCATGTCGATGATGGCGTGGACGTATTCGTCTTCTTCCTTTTCCGGGTTGGTGTCATCGAAACGCAGGTGGCAGATGCCCTGGTAGTCGCGCGCCAGGCCGAAGTTCAGGCAGATGCTCTTGGCATGGCCGATGTGCAGGTAGCCGTTGGGCTCGGGAGGAAAGCGGGTGCGGATGCGGGCCGGGTCGGGCGCGCCGGCGCGGCGCACCTCGGCCGGGCTGGGCGGCGGCGCCCATTGCCTGTCCTGGTAGCGACCGGATTTGAGGTCGTTGTCGATGATGGTGCGCAGGAAATTCGAGGCAGGCGCTGAATCGGTGGTCATGGTGCGGGGATGGACTGGCCTCTGGGGCGGAAAGGGGCAAAAGAATGAAACGGGCATTTTGCCATGTTCGCGCGGGGGCGGCCGGCGGGGCCGCAAAAGGCGTACAGGCTCGAAGGGGGTTCATATAAACTAGCGCACATTATGACGCAAACCGCATGGGTTCTGTCGCTGTCCCAGTTTTACCTGAGCCTTGGCTTCGTGCTGTTCTTCCTGGCACTGGAACTGGGCCTGGCCTGGGTCTTGTTCGGCTTCCGGCTGCGCGCCCGGCACAGTCAGGCGGCCTTGCTCGCCTATCGCTTCTGGGCGCGCGTGTTCGCCTTGTCCCTGATCCTCGGCTTCGCCGCCAGCGTGCCGCTGCTGCTGCAGATCGGCACGCTGTGGCCGGGCTTCATGGAACGGGCAGGCGAGGTCGCGGGTCCGCTGGTGGGCATGGCCGTGCTGACGTCCTTCATCTTCAAGTCCTGCTTCCTGGGGGCCATGCTGTACGGGCAGCGGTCCCTGTCCGACCGCGCCCACACGCTGGTGGTGGGCATGGTGGCGGTCGGCACGTCGCTGACGGCCTGGTGGATTTCCGTGCTGCTGGCCTGGCTGCAGTGGCCCACCGGCGCGGTCCTGTCCGATGGCCGCTACCAGGTGTCCGACTGGCTCGAACTGCTGGGCGGCATCGCGCCGGTGCTGTTCGGCGTGCTGCTGGCCGGCGGCCTGCTGCTGGCGGTCACCCTGATGCTGGCCGTGACCGCCTGGCGCACGGAAGTCCGCCCCAGCGATGCGGGGGACCGCAGCGTATACGCCGGGGCGTTGCGTCTGGTGCTGCTGGCTTTGGTGCTGCAGACGCTGCTGGTGGCGGCCCTGGGGCGCGAGCTGCTGCCGCTGCAGCCGGCCCGCGTGGCGGCCGTCGTGCCGCAATGGACCAGCGGCCCGCCCGAGCGCCTGTCCCTGGCGGCCTGGCCCGACGAGGCCCAGGGGAGGGACGCCTGGCGGCTGCCGGGGCCCGCCGAATGGCCGTCCTGGGTGCGGCTGCCTGCAGATGGCCCGCTGCGTGGGCTGAACGACCTGGCCGGCATCCGGCCGCCCCTGGTCGCCACCTACCTGACGGCGCGGCTGGCCGTGCTGCTGACGGGCCTGCTGGCCGCGCTGGCGGCATGGGCACTGTGGCGGGGGCGTCGCCTGGGTTATGAGCCCGACCATCTGTCGCGCGCCGGCCGCATCGGCCTGCGGGCCATGGCCTGGCTGGCAGCGCTGTTGCAGGCGGCGGGCTGGGGGCACCTGCTGATCGGCAGCCTGCCCTACGCCATCCAGGGCACGGTGTCGCTGCGCGAGATCGGCACGACCGCCGGCGAGGGCGCGCTCTGGTTCGTCCTGTGCCTGCAGCTTGCCGTCTACGGCGCGCTGGCCGCGGGTTTTCATCAGTTGCTGCGGCACGCCACCCGCTACGGCGTGGTGCCGGTTGCCCGCCATCGGGGACGCGCATGATCGATTCACTGGCAGCTCTGCTGGGCCTGGGCGCCCAGGACCCGGCCTTCTGGATCCCCCTGGCGCTGATGGCCGTGTTCTTCGCCACCGTCGCGGCGGGCGTGCTCCTGGACGGCTTCGACATCGGCGTGGGCTGCGTGTCCCTGGTGGCGCCGCCCGCCCTGCGGCCTCGCATGCTGTCGCTGCTGGGCCCCTGGCGCGATGCCAACGAATTCTGGGTGTTCCTGGGCGTCGGCTTGTTCGCGGTGGCGTTTCCCTACGCCTGGCCCCAGACCCTGGGGCGCCTGTACCTGCCGCTGTCGCTGCTTGCCCTGGGCACGATGCTGCGTTCGGTGTGCTTCGAATGGCGCCTGCGGGCGCCGGCCGAGCACCAGGGGCGCTGGCAGTTCGGTTTCGGGGCGGGGGCCGTGCTGGTCGCGTTTTCCCACGGCTACATCCTGGCGCGGGTGGCGGTGGCCTACCAGCCGGGCGGGGGCAATACCGGCTTCGCGATCCTGATGGGCGGCTGCGCCGTGGCGGTCTACAGCCTGCTGGGCGCCGCCTGGCTGATGATGCGCGAGGCCGGCGAACTGCGCGTGCGCGCCGTGGGCTGGGCGCGCCGGACCCTGCGCTGGGGGGCCGTGGGGGCCGTGGGTGTGTCGGTGGTGCTGGATTTCTCCAATGCGGGGGTGTTCCTGAAATGGGGCGACGGTTCGCACTGGCTGGCGGTCGGCCTGGTCTGGAGCACCCTGCTGGCGTGCTTCGTCCTGACGGAAATGACGCTGCAGCGCATGATCAGCCACAGCTATCGCGCCTCGGCCCTGCCCTATGCCCTGGTGCTGGTGATCGTGCTGATCGTGCTGGGCGGCCTGGCCTATAGTTTCTTCCCTTACCTGGTGCTCGACGAAATCACGCTGTGGGATGCCGCCGCGCCCGTGGCGACCCTGCGCCTGGCCCTGTCGGCCGTGGTGATCGCACTGCCGGTGGCGCTGATCTTCAATCTCCGGGTGTACTGGCGCATGCTGGGCCGGTCGCGGCCGCCCAGCCCGCCGGATTTCAGGCCTTAGCCGCAGGGGCTGCATGATGCGCGGGCCGGATCTGCACCTGCGTGCCGACGGTGCGGTCGCCATGCTGTGCTGGGCGGCGCTGGCCGGCGTCGGCGGCGCTCTCGTGACGATCGCCTTCCACGCCGGCATCCATGGAATCCAGTGGCTGTTCGCGGGGCATTCGGGGGCCATCACCCGGGTGACGCGCGACCTGCCCTGGTGGCTGCGCCTGCTGGCGCCGGCCGTGGGCGGTCTGTGCGCCGGGTGGCTGCTGGTGGCCGCACGGCGCGTTTCGCGCGACGCGCATTCCGACTACATGGAAGCCGTGGCCATCGGCGACGGGAAGATGTCGGTCCGCCAGGGCCTGCTTCGTTCGTTGTCCTCGCTGTGCACGGTCGCGACGGGCGGATCGATCGGCCGCGAGGGTGCCATGGTCCACCTGGCCGCCCTGTGCGGATCGGTGATCGGGCGGCTGTTGCGCTCTGGCACGGCCCATCTGCGCCTGCTGGTGGCCTGCGGCGCGGCGGCCGGGGTCTCGGCGGCCTACGGCGCGCCCATTGCGGGGGCCGTGTTCGTGGGCGAAATCATCCTCGGCTCCATGTCCTTCCAGAATTTCGGCCCGTTGCTGGTTGCCGCCGCCGTGTCCAACCTGGTCATGCGGCTGAGCGGCCACTACGAGGCGCTGTACGCCATGCACGGGCTGGAAGCCGTCCCGCCCGGCCTGCTGCTGCCCAGCCTGGCCCTGGGCGTCCTGGCCGGGGTGGGCGCGCCGCAGTTCCTGCGCTGCATCCACGGGGTGAAGTCGCTCTTCGGCCGCACCGGCCTGCCGCTGCCCCTGCGCCTGGCCCTGGGCGGCCTGCTGCTCGGGGGCGTGCTGGTCGGCATGCCGCAGATGGCGGGCAACGGCTACAGCGTGGTCGTATCCCTGCTGCATCAGCCCCAGGCCTGGCAGGCCGTGCTCTGGATCCTGCTGTGCAAGGTGCTGGCGACGTCGCTGACGGCGGGCTCGGGTGCCGTGGGCGGGGTGTTCACCCCGACCCTGTTCGTCGGCGCGGCACTGGGTTCGCTGTTTGCCCAGGGGCTGGGGGCGGTGTGGCCCGCGCTGTCGGGCCATGGCGCGGTCCTGACCCTGGTGGGCATGGGCTCCTTCCTGGCGGCCGCGACCAGTGCGCCCTTCATGGCGATCCTGATGATCTTCGAGATGACGCTCAGCTACCAGATGGTGCTGCCGCTGGTGCTGGCCTGCGTGGCGGCGTATTTCGTGTCGCGCGGCCTGGCTCAGGCGGTGATGTACCAGGTCACGCTGCATCACGAGGACAACCAGGCGCTGCGCCAGCGCCTGCGCCATGCCCGGCTGGACAGCCTGATGCGGCCGGCGGAAACCGTGATCCGCACGGATGCGCCCGTGCGCCGGGCGCAGGAGATGTTCCTGGACTATCCGGTGAAGTATCTGTACGTGGTCGACGCCGAAGGCGCCTGGCAGGGGGTGATCGCCCAGCAGGACCTGACCCGCATGATGCTGGCCGAGACCGACGTGCAGTCCAAGGTCTGTGGCGAGGTGCTGCGCCTGGACTTCGTCAAGCCCCTGTATCCCGACCTGAGCCTGGACGAGGCCCAGGCCCAGTTCAGCGCCTTCCAGGGAGAAAGGCTGCCGGTGGTCAGCCGCGACCGGCCCGCCCGGCTGCTGGGCGTGGTCTACAAGTCCGACCTGCTGGAGCGCTATTCGCAGTTGAAACGGGCGCTGGACGGCGAGGCCGATTTCGTGCTGCCGCCGCGCCGCGAGCGTCCGTGAACGCGCGCGGCGGCCTTGCGCGACCGCGCCGCGGCACGGTGATGGCATAATCCCGGTACTGGATATCGGAACAGCCTTTTCATGGTCATCCAAGCAGATTCCCTGTCGGCCCGCCCGCCCGAACCCCGCCTGGTCACCCCGGACGTGGCCTCGCGCGCCGAAGACTCCATCGAACGCGCCCTGCGGCCGAAGTCGCTGGGGGACTACGTCGGCCAGCAGCGGGTGCGCGAGCAGCTGGACATCTTCATCGCCGCGGCCCGCCAGCGCGGCGAATCGCTGGATCACGTGCTGCTGTTCGGTCCGCCGGGCCTGGGCAAGACGACCCTGGCGCACATCGTGGCCCACGAAATGGGCGTGCAGCTGCGCCAGACCTCGGGTCCGGTGCTGGAGCGGCCGGGCGACCTGGCCGCCATGCTGACCAATCTCGAGCGCAACGACGTCCTGTTCATCGACGAAATCCACCGCCTGTCCCCGGTGGTCGAGGAAATCCTCTACCCGGCGCTGGAAGACTTCCAGATCGACATCCTGATCGGCGAAGGCCCCGCGGCCCGCAGCGTCAAGATCGACCTGCAGCCTTTCACCCTGGTGGGGGCGACCACGCGCGCCGGCATGCTGACCAATCCGCTGCGCGACCGCTTCGGCATCGTGTCGCGGCTGGAATTCTATACACCCGACGAACTCACCCATATCGTGCGGCGCAGCGCCGGCCTGCTGGGCGCGGACACCACCGACGACGGCGCCGCCGAGATCGCCCGCCGCTCGCGCGGCACGCCGCGCATCGCCAACCGCCTGCTGCGCCGGGTGCGCGACTATGCCGATGTGCGGGCGGGCGGCCGCATCGACGCCGAAACCGCCCAGGCAGCGCTCGCCATGCTGGAAGTCGATCCCCAGGGCCTGGACCTGATGGACCGCAAGCTGCTGGAAGCCATCGTGCACAAGTTCGATGGCGGCCCCGTCGGGGTGGACAGCCTGGCTGCCGCCATCGGCGAAGAACGCGACACCATCGAGGACGTCATCGAGCCCTACCTGATCCAGCACGGCTACCTGCAGCGCACGCCGCGCGGGCGCATGGCCACGCGCCGCTGCTGGCAGCACCTGGGGCTGAAGGCGCCGGCGGGCGGATCGGAACCGGAATTGTTCTAGCCTGCCGGGCCCGCCCGGCAGGGCGTGCCGCTCAGGCGTGCTGCTGCCGCGCCCGCGTGCGCCGCGCAACTTCCAGGGACAGTGCCAGCAGCCCGGCGCCGGCCAGGGCGAAGACCCAGGTGTCCCGGCCATGGTCGGCCACCCAGGCCGCCGCCATGACACCCACCGACTGACCCAGGAACAGCACGCAGGCGAACAGGGACATGGCCATGCCGCGCGCGGCGGGCGCCATCTGCGTGGCCTGGGTCTGCAGGGTGTTGTGCAGGCCGTAGAAGCCGAAGCCGGCCAGCGCGCAGGCCAGCGGGGTCAGGGCCAGGGTGGGGGCATAGGCCAGGGATACGAAGCCGGCGCACAGCATCAGCCCGCCCAGCAGCGCCAGCCCGGGCTCGCCCAGGCTGCGCAGCAGGCGAGCGGCCAGGCGCGCGTAGACGAAGCCGCCGATACCGTAGCAGGCGGCGATGCCGCCTGCCATGGATAAAGACACGTCATGGTGGCGCTGCAGCGCGCTGGGAATGAAGGCAAGGGCGCCGAACGCCAGTGCGCCCTCGATCGAAGTGACCGTCAGGATCGAGCGGGCCGTGGGCGATGCAAGGATTTCCCGCAGCGCCTGCCGCGCCGGCAGCGCGGGGGCGGCGGCGTGGCGCTGCCGCGATCCATCCAGCGCGGCCTTCAGCAGCAGTCCGCCGGCCCCCAGGAACGCGGCCGCCAGCGCCAGGAAGGTATGGCGCCAGTCGGACCATTGGGCAATCAGGCCGCTGAGCCATTGCCCGGCCAGCACGCCGGTCACGCTGGCGCCCACGAGCCGGGCCAGGACGGTCTGGCGGGTTTCGTAAGGCACGTTGTCGCCGATCCATGCCATCGCCAGCGGAAAGATGCCGGCTGCGCAGGCGCCCGACAGGATGCGGGCCAGCACCAGCTGGTCCAGGCCGGCGGCCAGGAAGGCGAGGCCGTTGCCGATGACACAGGCCAGGGCGCACAGCGCGATGATCCGCAGCTTGCCGTAGCGGTCGCCCAGGGGGCCGAAGCACAGCTGGAACACGCCGTAGGCGATGGCGAATGTGTACACGGTCCGGGCGGCTTCGCCGGTGCTGGCGGCGAATTCCGCGCCGATCGCGGGCAGCAGCGTGTCGCAGGCCCGCATCGACGCGATGCTGGCGAAGCAGCAGGCGCACAGCAGCCAGGTGATGGAGGCCTGAGTCCTGAAGGTCATGGGGCGTCCTGGGGTGTCGGGAACCGGGGATCGATGGCGCGCCGTGCCGGTCCGGGCCGCTAGTCGCGGATCTGCCCGACGCAGGCGACCACGTCGGGACCGTAGATTTCCAGCTTGCGTGCTCCCACGCCGCTGACGCCGGCCAGTGCATCCAGGCTGTCGGGATTGCGCAGGGCGATCTCGCGCAGCGTGGCGTCGTGGAAGATCACGTAGGCCGGCACATTGTGTTCGCGGGCCGTGCGCGCGCGCCAGGCGCGCAGGTGCTCGAAACGGGCCAGGGCATCGGGGGGCAACGCATCCAGCTGCGCCGCCGTGGTGGTGCGCTGCCGGCTGGGCCTGGCGCGTTTCGTGGCCACGGGCCGCAGCATCAGGGTACGCTCGCCCTTCAGCACGGCACGGCTTGCCTCGGTGAGCGCGAGGGTGCCGTAGCCTTCCAGGTCCACCGTCAGCAGGCCCAGCGCCAGGGCCTGGCGCAGGATGCCGCGCCAGGCGTCCGCCGACAGGTCGGCGCCCACGCCGAAGACGCTGAGCGTGTCGTGTCCGTGCTGCTTCACCCGGTCGGTCTCCTGGCCGCGCAGGATGTCGATCAGGTGGCCGCCGCCGAAGCGCTGGCCGCGTTCGCGCCACAGGCGGTAGACCGCCGAAAGCAGTTTCTGCATCGCCACCGTGCCGTCCCAGGCAGCGGGCGGCTCCAGGCAGGTGTCGCAGTTGCCGCAGGGCTCGATCTCCTGGCCGAAATAGGCCAGGAGATCCTGGCGGCGGCAGGTGACGGTCTCGCACAGGGCCAGCATGGCATCCAGCTGGCGCATCTGGCGGCGCTGGTGCAGGGCGTCGCCCTCGGAATCGTCGATCATGCGCCGCTGCTGCACCACATCCTGCAGGCCGTAGGCCAGCCAGGCGTCGGCGGGCAGCCCGTCGCGTCCGGCGCGCCCCGTTTCCTGGTAGTAGCCTTCGATCGATTTGGGCAGGTCGATGTGGGCGACGAAGCGCACGTCGGGTTTGTTGACCCCCATGCCGAAGGCGATGGTGGCGACCATGACGATGCCGTCCTCGCGCAGGAAGCGGGCCTGGTGTTCGGCGCGGGTCCGGGCGTCCAGGCCGGCGTGGTAGGGCAGGGCGGCGATGCCGTTGCGCGACAGGAATTCCGCCGTCTGCTCGACACGCGAGCGCGACAGGGCGTAGACGATGCCGCATTCCCCGGCATGTTCGGCGCGGATGAAATCCAGCAGCTGGCGCCGCACCTCGTGCTTCTCGACGATGCTGTAGCGGATGTTGGGCCGGTCGAAGCTGGCGACGAACTGCGGCGCGTCGTCCAGCGACAGGCAGGCGACGATGTCGGCGCGCGTGGCGGCGGTGGCGGTGGCGGTCAGGGCGATGCGCGGCACGCCGGGCCAGCGCTCGGCCAGCAGCTTGAGCTCCTGGTATTCGGGCCGGAAATCGTGGCCCCACTGCGATACGCAGTGGGCCTCGTCGATGGCGAACAGGGCGATCCGGCCGCCGTCGAGCAGTTCCAGGCAGCGCGGGGTCAGCAGGCGCTCGGGCGCCACGTACAGCAGGTCCAGTTCGCCGCGCAGGTAGGCGCGCTCGACCTCCCGGGCCTGGCCGGGCGTCTGCGACGAATTCAGGAAGGCCGCCCGCACGCCCAGTTCCAGCAGGGCGTCGACCTGGTCCTGCATCAGGGCGATCAGCGGCGAGATGACGATGCCCGTGCCCGGGCGCACCAGGGCGGGGATCTGGTAGCACAGGGACTTGCCCCCGCCCGTGGGCATCAGCACCAGGGCATCGCCGCCGCCGATGATGTGGTCGATGACGGACTGCTGCTCGCCCCGGAAGGCCTCGTAGCCGAAGACTTCGCGCAGGGCATCCAGCGCGCTTTCGTAGCGCGGCGCCGCGGGCGGCGGCGCGTGGCGGCCGCCGTCCGGAAAGTCCAGGGGCTGGCCGTCCTCGTCCCAGAACGGCATCAGGGCTTCTTCGTGCATGCCGGCTCCGGCCTCAGCCGCGCGCCAGGGCCTTCAGGGCCTGGCGGATGCTGTCGGACACGCTCAGGCCTTCGGGCAGGGTGCCCATGGCGCGGCGGGCCTCGGCGGCGGAATAGCCCAGGGCCTGCAGGGCATTGAGCACGTCGCTGCCGCCCGCGGCGGCGGGCGCGCCGTCCGGGCGGACCTGCCCCGGGATGGCGCCGAGCTTGTCGCGCAATTCCAGCAGCAGGCGCTCGGCGGTCTTCTTGCCGATGCCGGGCACCTTCACCAGGCGGCCGGATTCCTGATGCTCGACCGCGTCGGCCAGGTCTTCCACGCTCAGGCCCGAGAGCACGGCCAGGGCCGTGCGGGCGCCGATCCCGCTGACCTTGATCAGGGCCCGGAAGGCGCTGCGTTCGGCCGGCGTGGCGAAACCGTACAGGACATGGGCGTCTTCGCGGATCGCCAGGTGGGTGTGCAGGGTCACGGACTGGCCGACGGGGGGCAGCTTGTAGAGGGTGCTCATGGGCACGTCGATCTCGTAGCCCAGGCCCCCGGCCTGGACGCAGATCGTGGGGGGGGACAGCTCGATCAGGGTGCCGGTGATGCGGCCGATCATGGCGGACTCCGTCGTTCGGGGTGGGCGCGGGGCGCGGCCCGCATGGGGGATCCGGTGTCCATCAGGACACCAGGCGTCCGGTGCGCAGGCGCCGCCGGCCCGTGGACAGGGTTTCGGGCGCCAGCGCCTGCAGCCGTCCGGCCAGCGGCGCGCAGTGGGCATGGCAGATGGCGCAGGCCAGCGCGTCGGCGGCGTCGGGCGCCGGCTCGCCATCCAGCGACAGCAGATGACGCACCATGGCCTGGATCTGTTCCTTGGAAGCCCGGCCGGTGCCGACCACGGCCTTCTTGATCTGCAGGGCGGTGTATTCCTGGACGTCCAGGCCGCAGTCTGCCAGGGCGCACAATGCGGCGCCGCGCGCCTGGCCCAGCAGCAGCGTCGAGGCCGGGTTGGCATTGAGAAAGACTTTTTCCAGCGCCGCCTGGTCCGGCCGCACATCGCGGGCGACCTCGCGCAGGTTGTCTAGGATCACCTTGAGGCGTCCGTGCAGGGGCAGGGCGGGCGGCACCACGATGGTGCCGCTGGCCACGTAGCGCAGCCGCGCGCCCCGGGCCTCGATCACGCCGAAGCCCGTGCGCCGCAAGCCCGGATCGACCCCGAGGATGATCATCAGTGCCGGAAATGGCGGGCGCCGGTGAAGACCATGGCGACGCCGCGTTCGTCGGCCGCCGCGATGACCTCGTCGTCGCGGATGCTGCCGCCCGGCTGGATGACGCAGGCCGCGCCGGCGTCGGCCACCACGTCCAGGCCGTCGCGGAACGGGAAGAAGGCATCCGAGGCGACCGCCGAGCCTTGCAGCGTCAGGCCCGCCTTCTCGGCCTTGATCGAGGCGATGCGGGCCGAGTCGACGCGGCTCATCTGGCCTGCGCCCACGCCCAGCGTCATGCCCTGGCCGCAGAATACGATGGCGTTGGACTTGACGAAGCGGGCCACGTTCCAGGCGAACAGCAGGTCTCGCATCTGTTCGGCGGTGGGCGCCAGGCGGGTGACCACGCGCACGTCGGCCTCGGTGGCCTGCAGGTTGTCGGGATCCTGGGCCAGCCAGCCGCCGCCGACGCGCTTCAGGTCGAAGGGGTTGTGGGCCGAACCCAGGGGCACTTCCAGGACGCGCACGTTCTTCTTCGCGGCCAGCAGGCTCAGGGCGGCGCCGGTGTAGGCGGGGGCGATCAGGACTTCCAGGAACTGCTCGCTCACCGCCCGCGCGGTCTCTTCGTCCACCGGGGTGTTGAAGGCGATGATGCCGCCGAAGGCCGAGGTCGGGTCGGTCTTGAAGGCCTGGCGGTAGGCCGACAGGGCGTCCGCGCCCAGGGCCACGCCGCAGGGGTTGGCGTGCTTGACGATGACGCAGGCGCCGGCCTGGAAGCTGCGCACGCATTCCCAGGCGGCATCGGCGTCGGCGATGTTGTTGTAGGACAGCTCCTTGCCCTGGATCTGGCGGTAGCCGGCCAGCAGGCCCGCGCCCACCTGGGCGTCGCGATAGAAGGCAGCGCCCTGGTGCGGGTTTTCACCGTAGCGCAGGGATTGCTCGCGGCGCATCTGCACGGTCAGCACGCGCGGCCAGGTCTCGCGTTCAGGGACTTCGGAAGGGGCGGGCTCGCGCGCCGCCAGGCTGCTCAGGTAGGCGGCGATGGCGCCGTCGTAGGCGGCGGTATGGGCGTAGACCTTGGCGGCCAGCTCCAGCCGCAGGCCGTAGGACGGCTGGCGGGCCGGGCCGTCCATGTCGGCCAGCACGCGCGGGTAGTCGGCGGGGTCGATCACCACGGTGACGCCGCCGCCATTGGGCGAACCGTGATTCTTGGCCGCCGAGCGCAGCATGGCGGGCCCGCCGATGTCGATGTTCTCGATGGCGTCGGCCAGGATGCAGTCCGGCCTGGCGACCGTCTGCTGGAACGGGTACAGGTTGACCACCAGCAGGTCGATGGGAGGGATGTCCTGCTCTTTAAGCGTCTGCAGGTGCGCGGGGTCGTCGCGCCGTGCCAGCAGGCCGCCGTGGATGCGCGGATGCAGGGTCTTGACGCGGCCGTCGAGGATTTCGGGCGAACCGGTGTGGGCGGCGACCTCGGTGACCTTCAGGCCGGCCTCGGACAGCAGGCGGGCGGTGCCGCCGGTCGACAGGATGGCGACCCCACGTTGAGCGAGGGCCTGGGCGAATTCGACGATGCCCGATTTATCGGACACGGAGATCAGTGCGGTCTGGATGGTCATGTCGGCAACTGGGGAGGATGGGAAAAACGGAATGAGCGGCCCTAGGCCTGGATCTGGTGCGCCTGGAGCTTCTTGCGCAGGGTGCCGCGCGTGATCCCGAGCATGTCGGCCGCGCGCGTCTGGTTGCCCCCGGTGCGTTCCATCGCGACTTCCAGGACGGTGCGTTCCACGCACAGGCCGACCATGGAAAGCATGTCGTGCGGGGTGGACTCGCCCAGGTCTTCGAAATAGCGCTCGAGCTGTTCGCGGACGGCTTGTGCCAGGGGGGTGGTGGTGCTCATGTTGGATCGATCTGAGAATCAGTGAAGGGAAGGCGCGGTTTCCAGGACGGCATCGGCAGGCTGTTCGTCGAACCACTGCCGCAGGGCGTCGGACTGCTGCGCGGTGCTGTCCAGCGCCATGATGCGCGGCAGCAGCGTGTCGGCGCCCGGCAGTCCGGCCAGATACCAGCCGATGTGCTTGCGGGCGCTGCGCACGCCGGTGCGCTCACCGTAGAAAGTGTAGTGATCTTCCAGGTGGCCCAGCAGATGCTCGCGCAGTTCGCCGTAGGTGGGCGGGGGCAGATGGGTGCCGTGCGCCAGGTAGTGGGCTATTTCGCGGAAGATCCAGGGCCGTCCCTGGGCGGCGCGGCCGACCATGATGGCGTCGGCTCCAGTGTAATCCAGGACGCGGCGGGCCTTCTCCGGCGAGTCGATGTCGCCGTTGGCGATCAGCGGGATGCGGATTTCCCGGCGGACTTCCCGGAGCGTGTCGTATTCGGCTTGCCCTGCGTACAGGTCGCAGCGGGTGCGGCCGTGCAGCGTCAGGGCGGCAATGCCGCAGTCTTCAGCCAGGCGGGCGATGCGCACGGCGTTGCGGCTGTCGCGGTCCCAGCCGGTGCGGGTCTTCAGGGTGACGGGCACGCCCAGCGGGGCGCAGGCGGACACGACGCGGTCCAGGATGCGGGCCACCAGGGCCTCGTCGCGCAGCAGCGCCGAGCCGGAGGCGACGTTGCAGACCTTTTTCGCCGGGCAGCCCATGTTGATGTCGATGATGCGAGCGCCCTTGCGGATGTTGAACACGGCGGCCTCGGCCAGCATGTCGGGATCGGCCCCGGCGATCTGCACCGCCACCGGGTCGGGCTCGCCGTCGTGGTTCAGGCGGCGCGATGTCTTCACGCTGTCCCAGAGGCGCGGGTTGCTGGCTGCCATTTCCGAGACCGCGTAGGCCGCCCCCAGGGCCTTGCACAGGCGACGGTAGGGGCGGTCGGTGACCCCCGCCATGGGGGCCACACAGACGGGGTGGGACAGGGTCCAGGATCCGATGCGCATGGCGGGCATTGTAGGCCGTTCGGGGTCGGGCGGCCCCTACAGCCGCTGGCCCTGCAGCAGGTGGCGGGCCAGGGGCTTGCGCAGCGCCGGCAGCAGGTCCAGGGCGGCCAGACCCAGGCCGCAGGCGTGGCGGACCAGCGGATTGCCCGTGGCGAACAGGCGCGGCAGGGCATCGGTGATGCCCAGGGTCAGCGCGCGATCCGGGCGGCGGCGCCGGACGTGGCGTTCGAGCAGGGGCTGGAGCGGCGCATCGGGCGCCGCCAGCCAGGGCCGCAGGACCTGGGCCAGCTGGGCCACGTCCCGCAGGCCCAGGTTCAGCCCCTGGCCGGCGACCGGATGCAGGGTCTGGGCGGCGTTGCCCACGGCCACCAGGCCGCGCCCCAGCAAGCCGGGCCCCGCGTGCAGCGACAGGGGGAATGCGTGGGCCTCGCCCATCCGCCGCAGGCGGCCGAGGCGCTGGCCGAAGGCGGCCTGCAGCGCCGCGTCGAACGCGGCGTCCGGCAGGCCCGTCAGGATCCGGGCGCGTTCCGGCGGCACGCACCAGACCAGGCTGTAGAGCGCGTCGCCGGCCGGGTGCGGCAGCAGGGCCAGCGGACCGGTGCGGGTGAAGCGTTCGAAAGCGCGGCCCGGCAGCGGGGCGGCGGCCCGCACGGTCGCCAGCACGGCATGCTGGCCGTATTCCCGATGCAGGCCCTGCGGGCGGGCCCCGTCGGACAGCAGCGCCAGTCGCGCGGTGCGCGGCCCGTCCGCCAGCAACAGGCGCACGGGCGAGCCTGCCAGGGGCCGCGGCGGCCGTTCCGGCAGCAGGGTCACGCCGGCGCGGCGCACGCCGGCGTACAGCGTCTCGAGCAGTTCGTCGTAGGCCACCACGCAGCCCAGCCGCGGGACGTCCAGTTCGGCATGGTCGATCAGGGTGCGGCCCAGGTGCCCGGCCTGGGAGACATGCACGGTCAGGATGTCGGCGGCGTGCCCGGGCCAGGCGCCCAGCGTTTCCAGGAAACGGCGGCTGCCGTGGTTCAGGGCCAGGGCGCGCGGATCGATGGACTGGCCCGCCGGGCGCGGCGCGGGCGCGGGGCCCATCAGGGCGATGCGCGCGGGATCCGGGGCCGCGTCCGCCAGGCTCAGGGCCAGGGCGCAGCCGACCGGGCCGGATCCCAGGATGGCGATGTCGTAGGTCGGAATGGCCATGGTTGTTCGGGCGGCGAAAAACGACCATTTTAGAATGCTTTAAACTAGCCGGATCGCGTTATTCTGGATGAATCGGCCCGTCATGGACGTGCTTGCCTGGCTGCAGCCTTGGGAATTCTCGCCTGCCCTGGTGCTGGCTTTCGTGGCGTCGGCATGGCTGTTCGTGCGCGGCTGCCGGGTGCATCGCGTCGGCGTCCTGCGCCAGTCCCTGTTCTGGATCGGCTGGGTCATGCTGTACCTGTCCATGCATACGCAGCTGGACTACTACGCCGAGCGGATGTTCTTCATCCACCGTCTCCAGCACCTCGTCCTTCACCACCTGGGGCCGCTGCTGGTCATGAGCGCCTATCCGGGCCAGGTGATGCGCGCCGGGCTGCCCCTGGCCTGGCGCACCCGGCTGGCGGCCGCCCGCCGCCGCCCCGGGCCGGTCCGCCTCCTGGAAGCCCTGGCCACGCACCGTTTCCTGGTGCCCCTGCTGTTCCTGCTGATGGTGCTGGTCTGGCTGGAGCCCACCGTGCAGTTCTATTCCATGCTCGATTGGCGGCTCTACCGGCTCATGAACTGGGCGGTGGTGATCACTGGGGTCATGTACTGGAACCTGATCCTGGACCGGCGGCCCCATCCGCCGGCGGCGATGTCTCCCGGGGGACGGATCTTCTCGCCCGTCTTCACCATGGCGCCGCAGATGGTCGCCGGCGCTGTGATCGTCTTTTCCGAACACGACATCTATCCGGTATTCGATCTGTGCGGCCGTGCGCTGCCCGGTTTCAGCGCGCTGGACGACCAGGTGATCGGCGGGCTGATCATGTGGGTGCCGGCGGGCCTGATCGAGACGTTCGGGCTGCTGGTGGCCCTGGGTACCCTGATGCGGCTGTCGGCCCGCAACCGCCTGCCACAGCCCCGGCGGCGTGCGGCCGCCCGGCCGGCGAACGCAGCCTGATCGGGCCATGACCGCGGGCGGAGGAACCCCATGAAGACCTGGATGCGGCGCACGGGCGTGGGCCTGGGCCTGGCCGGCATCCTGGCGGCGGGCATGCCGCACGCCTGGGCCCAGCCCATGGGACTGCCCTCGATGGGCGCGGTTTCCTCATCGGAACTGTCTCCTGCGGTCGAGCGCACCCTGGGCCAGGCCATCATGGAGCAGGGCCGCCAGGATCCCACCTATATCGGCGACCTGGACATCAATCAGTACCTGACCGCACTCGGCCGCAAGCTGGCTGCCCACGCACCCCAGGCGCTGGCCCAGGACATCACCGTGTTCGCCGTGCGCGATCCCTCGATCAACGCCTTTGCCCTGCCGGGGGGCTACATCGGCGTGCACAGCGGGCTGGTGGTCGGGGCGCAAAGCGAATCCGAACTGGCGGGCGTGCTTGCGCACGAAATCGGCCACGTCATGCAGCGCCACATCGCCCGGGGCATTGCGCAGCAATCCCAGGGCACAGGCATCATGGTGGCCAGCCTGGTCGGCGCCCTGCTGGCGGCCCTGGCCGGCCAGGGCGATCTCGCCATGGGGGTCGCCACCTTCGGCCAGGCCGCCGCCATCGACCGGCAGCTCGGCTTTTCGCGGGGTGCCGAGCAAGAGGCAGACCGGGCGGGGCTGCAGATGATGCGCCAGGCCGGCTTCGATCCGCAGGGCATGCTGGCCATGTTCCGCCGCCTGATGAACGCCTCGCGCCTGAACGAGGGGACTGGCGGGGGCTATGCCTCGACCCACCCGCTGTCCATCCAGCGCCTGTCGGACATCGAGAACCGCATCGAAGGCCAGCCCGCCGCCGCGGTCACGCCCGACCCCGAGTTCTGGTTCGTGCGTGCCCGTCTCGCCCTGATCCAGGCACGCAGCCACGCGGACCGCCAGCGCCTGAAGCAGACCTTGCGCAGCGAGGCGCGCGACCTCTCGGGCGTGCGCCAGGCCGCCGCCTACTACGGCCTGGCCTCGCTGGGCAAGGCCGAGGGCGACCTGGCCAGCGCCCGGGCGCAGTTGGCCCAGGCGCAATCCGTGCAGGCAGCAGCGCCGCAGCTGGACATGCTGGCGATCCAGTTGGCCGGCGCACAGGGTGCGGCCGCCGCCGTGGACGTCTCCGCTGCCGCCTGGAAGCGCTGGCCCGACAGCCAGGGGGTGGCCGACGAGCGCGCCCGCGCCTTGCAGAAGGCAGGCCAGGATGCGGCTGCCGCGGATTTCCTGCAGGCTGCCACCCGGCAGTGGCCCGAGACGCCGGAATTCCAAAAACTGCTGGCGACCAGCCTGGAGCGCCTGGGCCGCGAAGTCGAGGCGCATGAAGCCATGGCAAGTTATTTCGAGCAGACCGGCGCGCTACCCACCGCGGTCGAGCACCTGCAGCAGGCGCGGACGCTGTCGAAGGATTTCTACGCCCAGTCGCGGCTCGACACGCGCATCCGCGCCCTGCGCGAACGGCTGGACAATCAGCGCGCGCTGCTGGAACCATTCAAGAAATAGGCTCGGCAACGGGCCTTGCGACGGCGGCCGTGGGGCGGCCCGGATTCAGGCGCCGGTGTTGAAGAACCGCAGCAGCCGCGCCGGCAGCCAGCGCAGGTGGCCCGGGAACATGCCGGTGACGAAGCCCGCATGGCCGCCCAGGGCCGGCTGGTGCAGCAGCACGTCGCCGGATGCGTCCCTGGACCCCGGCAGCGAGGCTTCGGGCACGAAGGGATCGTTGCGGGCATTGAGCACCAGCGTGGGCGTGCGGATCGACGGCAGCAGCGGCAGGCTGGCCGCCCGGGTCCAGTAATCCAGCGCATTCAGGTAGCCGTGCATGGGCGCGGTGTACAGGTCGTCGAATTCGCGCAGACTGCGCATGCTCTGGGTGCGCGATACGTCCACCGAGCCGGGAAATTCACGGGCCTTATCGAAGATCTTGCGGCGGATGCTGCGCAGGAAGTGGCGGGAATACAGCTGCCGGCCCCAGAACGTATCCGACAGGCGGCGGCCGCATGCGGCCAGGTCCATCGGGACGGATACCGCGGCCGCGGCGTGCAGCCCGTGGGGCGTGCAGTTCGATTCGCCGAGCAGCTTCAGCAGGGCGTTGCCGCCCAGCGAGATTCCGGCGGCATGCCATCGAGCGTCGGGCAGGCGGGCGCGGACATGGCCGAGCATGAAGTCGATCTCGGCCGAATCGCCGCTGTAGTATGCACGCGCCATGCGGTTGGGCACGCCCGAACAACCGCGGAAATGCGCCGCGGCCACGATCCAGCCGGCGGCGCGGAAATCATGGGCGATCGCCTGCATGTAGGGGCTCAGGCTGCTGCCCTCGAGGCCGTGGAACAGGATCAGGGCGGGGGCGTCGCCCGCCAGCGCGGACCAGTCGGCCGCTTCGAGCCAGCGCCGCGCTGCCGTGCCCACCAGGCCGGACTCGTGTGGCGATGCCTGGCCGTCGGGCCGCAGATTGGGATTCAGGCCGGGGCCGCACCAGTCCAGGTCGATGAAGTCGCCATCGGGCGTGTCGACCCGTTCGCGCACGAAATGCAGGGCGGAATGCTGGGCGCAGAATGCCCCGTACAGTGTCTGCGCATGGCCGCCCGGCAGCCAGGCCGGCACGGGACAGGGGCTGGTGTCGATGCGTGCGGTCATGAGGTTTCGCCTCCGCGCCGCGCACCCGGGTATCCGCGTTCTGAAAAGCCCTGCACGCTCATGGCGGTCAGTGGAGAGTGCGGGCGGGATCGGGCCGGTCGAACAGTTCGGCCTCGCGGGGCGCCGCCGAAGCATGGTGCACGATCATCCGCCAGCCCTCGGGGCCTTTCTGGTAGATGTTGGTGGTGTAGAAATTCAGCGTGTCCTTGCCGCGCGGGGTATCGACCGTGATCTGTTCGATCAGCACATGGATGGCACTCATCACCCCCGTCATGGCCTTGACCTGGGCCGGGAACGCGGCGACCTGGCCGTTGGCGAAGATGTGCTCCCAGCCTTCCCGGACGGCCCGGGGGCCGAGGGTGCGCAGGCCGCCCGGGTGGATGCAGGCCACGTCTTCGTCATCGCTCCATACGCGCATCATCAGGGCGATGTCGCCCTGGCGCATGGCTTCGTAGAAGGCATATTCCGCTTCTTCGGGCGTCGGGAACATGGGGTCGGATCGGGATCAGTGGCCGTGCACCTTTTCGCCTTCGCGCAGGGCGTAGCGGGTGCCGCAGTACTGGCAGCGCGCCACCTTGTTCTTGACGACCTCGATGTAGATGCGCGGGTGCTGGCTCCAGAGGGGTGCCTTGGGGCCGGGGCAATAGACCGGCAGGTCTTCGGCGCCGACTTCGACGATGTCCTGGTTGCTGGCGGTTTCGGGCACGCTGCTCATGGTGTTTCCTGATAGGGGCCGGATCGGCGGGGCGTCCGGGTTGGGGTTCGGGTTGAAGGATCAGACCTTGGAGAGCCAATGGTGGTATTTCGGCGTCTTGCCGGATACCGCATCGAAGAAGGCCTTCTGGAGCTGGGTGGTGATCGGCCCGCGTTCCCCGGCGCCGATCTGGCGGCCGTCGATTTCGCGGATCGGGGTGACTTCGGCCGCCGTGCCCGTGAAGAAGGCTTCGTCGGCGATGTACAGGTCGTCGCGGGTCAGCCGGCGCGATTCCACCCGCAGGCCCAGGTCGGCGGCGATCTGGTGGATGGACGCCCGCGTGATCCCGGTCAGGGCGCAGGCGATGTCGGGTTCGTAGACGACGCCGTCGCGCACGATGAACAGGTTCTCGCCGGAGCCTTCGGCCACGAAGCCCTGGGTGTCCAGCAGGATGGCTTCGTCGTAGCCGTGGTCCAGCGCCTCGGCGTTGGCGAGGATGGAATTGGCGTAGGTGCTGGCGATCTTCGCGCGCGGCATGGTGACGTTGACATGCTGCCGGGCGTAGGACGAGATCTTGACGCGGATGCCTTGTTTCAGGGCTTCTTCGCCCAGGTAGGCGCCCCAGGGCCAGGCGGCGATCGCAACGTGGACCGAGGCGCCACGGGGCGAGACGCCCATCTTTTCGGAGCCGTAGAACACCAGGGGCCGGATGTAGCAGGATTCGAGTTCGTTGCGGCGCACGACCTCGATCTGGGCTTCGGAGATCGCCTCGCGCGAGAAGGGAATCTTCATCTGGTAGATGTGCGCGGAGTTGAACAGGCGCTTGGTGTGGTCTTCCAGGCGGAAGATCGCGGTGCCGTGGTCGGTGCGGTAGGCGCGCACCCCTTCGAAGACGGCCAGCCCGTAATGCAGCGAGTGCGTCAGCACGTGCGTGGTCGCATCGCGCCAGGGCACCAGTTTGCCGTCGTACCAGATCACCCCATCTCGATCAGCCATGGACATCGCCGTCTCCCGGAATTTGTCAGGGATACATTGTACCAATTGCCCGGCACTCGGCGATGCACGCTAAAATGAGGAGTTCATGAACGCGTGGGGCCGGATTTCCGGGTGCCTGCGCACCCAATCCTACGAATGACCGACTCCACTTCCCAAGACTCCGCCCCCGAGGCGCCCGTTCCGTTCGCCCAGTTCGGCCTGCACCCCGGCATCATGCAGGCCATCGAGGCCACCGGCTACGTGTCCGCCACGCCGATCCAGGCCAAGGCCATCCCCATCGCCATGTCCGGCCGCGACGTCATGGGTGCCGCCCAGACGGGCACCGGCAAGACCGCCGCCTTTTCCCTGCCGATCCTGCATCGGCTGATGCCCTTCGCCAACAGCAGCGCCTCGCCCGCGCGCCATCCGGTGCGCGCCCTGGTCCTGACGCCCACGCGCGAACTGGCCGACCAGGTGCATGCCAACGTCGCCCAGTACAGCAAGTTCGTGCCCCTGCGCACGGCGGTGGTGTTCGGCGGGGTTGACATCCGGCCGCAGCGCGACCTGCTGCGCCAGGGCTGCGAAATCCTGATCGCCACGCCGGGCCGCCTGCTCGACCATGTCGAGCAGCGCAACGTCAATCTGGGCCAGGTCGGCATCCTGGTGCTGGACGAGGCCGACCGCATGCTGGACATGGGCTTCCTGCCCGACCTGGACCGCATCATGCGGCTGCTGCCGCCGGGCCGCCAGGGCCTGCTGTTCTCGGCAACCTTCAGCCCGGAAATCCGCAAGCTCGGCCGCACCTTCCTGCGTACTCCGGTCGAAGTCGAGGTCGCTCGCCCCAACGCCACGGCCGACACCGTCACCCAGATCGCCTATCCCCTCGAAGGCGAGGCCAAGCGCCGGGCCGTGGTGCATCTGGTGAAATCCCGCCAGCTCAGCCAGGTGATCGTCTTTTCCAACACCAAGATCGGTTGCAGCCGCCTGGCTCGCCAGCTCGAGCAGGACGGCGTGCGCGCCGAATCGATCCACGGCAACAAGACCCAGATCGAGCGCATGAAGGCGCTGGACGCATTCAAGGCCGGCGCGCTGGAAGTGCTGGTTGCCACCGACGTGGCGGCGCGCGGCCTGGATGTGGCCGGCGTGCCCTGCGTGATCAACTACGACCTGCCGCGCAATGCGGAAGACTACGTCCACCGCATCGGCCGCACCGGCCGGGCGGGCGCATCGGGCGAAGCCATCGCGCTGTTCGCCCCCGAAGAAGAGCGCTACCTGCAGGAAATCGAGAAGCTCATCAAGGTCAAGATTCCGCGCGGCGAACTCGAACTGCCGCGCGTGGTCGCCCGCCGCCGTCCGGCGGGGGGCCATGCCGGTCCGGCAGGCTGGCGCGGCGCGCCCCAGGCGCCGCAGGACGATTTCTTCTCCCGGCCCTACGAGCCCGCCGCACCGGCGCCCGAACCGAACCCCGAAGCGCAGTCGCGTCCGGCCGTGGTGCCGTCCCGCCGGTCCGTGGGCGTCCTGCTGGGCGGCGGCAAGTAAGCCCGGCAAATCAGTCCGTCTAGCCCCCGGCCAGCGTGTCCAGGCTGCCGGGGCCGCCTGCCAGCACGGGCAGTTCCTGGGCGCCGTCGATCAGCCGCCGCAGATGCTCGGCGCGCGGCTGCACCGCCCCCCAGTAGCGCGTGCCGGCCCGATCCTGCACCAGGATCGTGGGAAAGTTCTCGATGTCTTCGTCGCCCAGCCATTCCGGGCTGTCCTCGACGTCCACCCACAGGAAGGTCCAGCCGGGGTATTCGTCGGCCAGGGTCTCGAGCAGGGGGCGCCAGGCATCGCAGGTGCGGCACCAGGCGGCGCAGTAGCAGGCCACGCGGCGGCCGGCATCGGCGGCCAGCCGGTCGCGCAGGGCCTGAAGATCGGCGTGCGGATCAAACAATTTCATGCAGACAGGCATCCTGTTCTTTGAATAAGATGATTGTATGGGTTCTGCGCGGACTGTCCCGCGCAGCCCGACCGGATCACTCCAAGGATCATTCCGCCGTATGACGCACCAAGACCTCGCCCTGCGCAATCCCCGTGCTTCCCAAGGCCTGGCGCTGGTCGGCCAGGCCTTCCGCCGCGCCGCGGCCAGCCAACTGCACCCGCGCATGATTGCGGCCCTGTTCCTGCCGTTCGTGATTGCCTTCCTGGGCGCGGTCCTGCTGCTGTGGTTCTTCTGGCAGCCGCTGACCGGTTGGCTCGACCAGGAAGCCTCGTCCTGGGGCCTGTTCAACACCATCGACGGCTGGCTCGTCGCCGTGGGCCTGTTTTCGCTGAAGCTGTGGCTGGTGCCGCTGCTGGCGGCGGGACTGCTCCTGCCCATGGCGGGAATCCTGGGCCTGGTGATCGCCGCCGTGTTCGTGATGCCCATCGTGCTGCATCACCTGGAACGCCGCGACTACCAGGGGCTGAGCCGTCAGGGCCGCAACACCGCGGCGCTGGGCATCTGGAATGCGACCTGGGTCGGGATCCTGTTCTGCCTGGGCTGGCTGTTCACCATGCCCCTGTGGCTGATCCCGCCCATGGCCCTGGTGCTGCCGGTGTTCTGGTGGGCCTTCGCGCTGAACCGCATGCTGCGCGTGGACGCCATGATCGAGCATGCCAGCCAGTCCGAGCGCCGGTTGCTGTGGCGGCGCCACAATCGCCAGCTGTGGCTGATCGCGGCCTGCCTTGCCGTCGTCAACCTGATCCCGTTGTTCTGGCTGGTGATGCCGGTCTTCTCGGCGTTGGTGTACGCTCATTTCTGCCTGGAGGCCATCCGCCGCCTGCGGGCCGAAACCGTCATCGAACTCTGATCTGGAAACCCGATGCCATCCGTCGACCATGCTGCCGTTTCACCGGTTCAATCCGCTTGCGGGCCCGATGCCTGCCCGATTCCGCAGACGCCGCCGCGCGTCCGCCTGATCGCCATCGGCGATGAAATCCTGTCCGGGCGCCGCCAGGACAAGCATTTTTCCCGGCTGATCGAACTGCTGCAGGAGCGCGGGCTGCGGCTGCACGCCGCCGAGTTCATTTCCGACGACGAGGACGACATCGTCGAATGCCTGGGCCGCAGCTTTGCCACGTCCGACATCGTGTTCTGTTGCGGCGGCATCGGGGCCACTCCGGATGACCGCACCCGCCAGGCCGCCGCGCGTGCCCTGGGCGTGCCGCTGGCGCTGCATCCCGAGGCTGCCCGCCTGATCGGTGAACGTTGCGCCGAGATGGCCGCCAAGGGCCAGGGCAGTGCCGACATGTCCACCCCCGAAAACCAGCAGCGGCTGCAGATGGGTGTGTTCCCCGTGGGCTCGGAGATCATCCCGAACAGCTACAACAAGATTCCCGGCTTCTTCATCCATGACCACAGCTTCATGCCCGGCTTTCCGATCATGGCGCACGCCATGATGGCCTGGACGCTGGATACGCGCTATGCCCGGTGGCACCATTGCGAGTCGCGGGTCGAGCATTCCTTCCTGGTGTTCGGCCTGCCGGAATCGCGCATCACCCCGGCGCTCGAATCGCTGGAACGCCGCTGGGCGGGGATCCGCGCCTTCAGCCTGCCCAACGTGGGCGACGCGGGCGGCCCGCCGCACATCGAGCTGGGGGTCAAGGGTGCCCCGGATGCCGCGGCCGAGGCCCTGGTCTGGCTGCGGAGCGAAGTCCTGTCGCTGGGCGGCAGGCTCGATCCACCGGCCTGATGCCGCGCCGGACGGCAGGCGCGCCGCGGGCGCGGTCTATTGGTCAAAGCTCACCGGCGCTGCCGGGCGACTGGGCCATGGCCCCCAGAAAGTGCTTGCCATGCGAAGCATTTTTTCATAGTATGGAAAAATGGCGCAATGCAACAAAGCGAATCCATGGCACGACTTTCCCATTCTTCCGCTTCGTCCTCACAAGGCAGTCCGGCCCTCGCTTCCGCGGCCGGCGATCATGGCTCGGTGACGATCCAGGTGCTGGACCGCGCCATGCGCATCCTCGATGTCCTGGCCGGGCAACGTGATCCGGTCACGCTGAAGGAACTGTCGGCGGCCACGGGGCTGCATGCTTCCACGGCACACCGCATCCTGGCCGATCTGGCCGTGGGCCGGTATGTCGAGCGCGTCGACAGTGGCCTGTACCGCCTGGGCATGCGGCTCCTGGAACTCGGTTCGCTGGTCAAGGGGCGGCTGGACGTGCGCGAGGCCGCCATAGGCCCGATGCACGAACTGCATCGCCAGACGGGCCAGACGGTCAACCTGTCGCTCGTCCAGGGCGACGAAATCGTCTACATCGAGCGGGCCTGGAGCGAACGGTCCGGCATGCAGGTGGTGCGCGCCATCGGCGGCAGGGCCCCCCTGCACCTGACCTCGACCGGCAAGCTGTTCCTGTCCATGTGGGATGCCCGCAGCGTGCGCAGCTACGCCATGCGCACGGGGCTGGCGGGCACCACGCGCAACAGCATCACCCAGATCGACCAGCTCGAACGAGAACTCGCGCTGGTGCGCCGGCACGGCTATTCGCGCGACAACGAGGAACTCGAGCTCGGGGTGCGCTGCATTGCGGCCGGCGTCTATGACGACACCGGGGCGTTGCTGGCCGGGCTGTCCCTGTCGGCTCCGGCCGAGCGCATGCGCGATGACTGGATCCCGCTGCTGATGAGCACCAGTGCCCGTATTTCCGAGGCCCTGGGCTACGAGGCCCAGCACTGAACATGGGCCCTGCGCAGCCGGGCGGTCATCCCGCCGCCCGGATCGTCCCCGACCTAATTTCTCCTCCCCGACTTATTTTGTTGCGGCGCAACAAAATAAGTTGACATCGCTTGCCATTCCTATAAAATTTGATTTGTGCGTTGCAGCAAAACGCTGCGAACGGGAAGGTGCCGGGCATTGTGCCTCTGAGGAAACCTTCTACTATCGACAAGGAGTCATCATGAGCGCAAATCAACAATCCCTGCTGGCCTCCCAGAAGGCCGTCATCGACAACCTGCTGGCTGTCCAGGGCACGTTCTTCAATGGTTTCGAAAAGCTGGTCGACCTGAACCTGAAGGCCGCCAAGTCCGCCCTGGAAGACGTCGCCCAGAAGTCCCATGAGGCCGCCGAGCTGAAGGACGCCCAGGAACTGCTGGCCTTCACGTCCGCCCTGGTCCGTCCGGAGCAGGCCGTGGCCTATGGCAAGGACGTCTACGAAATCCTGGCCGACATCCAGGGCGACCTGAGCAAGCTGGCCGAAGCCCAGCTGGCCCAGGGCCAGAAGCAGGTGTCCGAAGCGGTCGAGCAGTTCGCCCGCAATGCCCCCACGGGTTCCGAAGGCGCCGTGGCGCTGCTGAAGTCCTCGCTGGCCACCGCGACCAACGCCTACGAATCCGCTTCCAAGGCTGCCCGCCAGGCCGCCAGCGCCGCCGAGTCGAACTTCGCCGCCGCGACCAACGCCACCCTGAAGGCCGCCGCGGATGTCGGCAAGGCCGCCAAGACCGGCTCGCGCTCGCGCCGCGCCGCGAACTGATCCGTACCGGCCGCGCCGGCGGGTTCCGCCGGCCGGCCCAGGCACGATCCGGTCCGGGCTCAGGCCCGGACGGGGCAGGGCCCCGGGACGCCAGTCCCGGGGTTTCGTTTTTTCCGCCGCGGGACACGGCTGCCGTGCCCGGGCGTTCAGCCGACCGGCATCCGGTCCAGCGCAGCTCGGCGCTTCCTCGTATACTCGCCCACAGGCGGCCGTCCGGCCGCCCGCCCATTCGCACGCACCGCGGCGCGGCAGGGTTTCTTCCGTCGAACAACATCCCGTTTCGAGAACTCATGGCGATTTCTTCCATGCGCCGTTCCTTTCTGTGGTGGGCCCTGGCGGCGCTGCCGATCGTGGTGCTGTGGATCTGGTGGTCGGGGCGCCCGGCACCCGCAGCCGCCCCGGCTGCAGCCGCTCCGGTCCAGGTGCGCACGGCGATGGTGGCCGCCCGCGACATGCCCATCCGCGTCCAGGGCCTGGGCGCGGCCCAGGCCTGGGCCAGCGTGATGGTGCGCGCGCGCATCGACGGCCAGCTCGAATCGGTGGGCTTTCGCGAAGGCGAGATCGTGCGCCAGGGGCAGCTCATCGCCAGGCTCGACGACCGGACGCAGAAAGCCCAGCTGGCCCAGGCCGTCGCCCAGCGTGCACGCGACCAGGCGCAGCTGGACAACGCGCGCGAAGATCTGGCGCGCTATGTCGAACTGGCCCGCCATGGCGCCATCGACCGCAAGACCCTGGACACCCAGCGCGCCCAGGTTGCGATCCTGCAGGCGGCGATCCAGGCCGACGAGGCCCAGATCCAGGCGGCCCGCGTCCAGCTGGACTACACCCGCATCACGGCGCCGCTGACCGGGCGCACGGGGCCCCTGAAGGTGGATCCGGGCAATCTGGTGCGTGCGGCGGATGCCGACGGCCTGGTGCTGATCAACCAGATCGATCCCATCGCCGTCAGTTTCACCGTGCCGGACACAGCCTTTGCCGAGGTCCAGGCAGCCGTCCGGGCAGCAGGCGGCGCGGGCGGGCTGGCGGTTGAAGTCTATGGAAGGGACCAGCCTGAACTGCTTGGCCGCGGCGTGCTGGTCCTGGTGGACAACCAGATCGACGCCGCCAGCGGCACGCTGCGCCTGAAGGCGCGGCTGGACAATCCCGATCACACCCTGTGGCCGGGGCAGACGGTGGACGTGCGGCTGATCCTGGGCGACCGGGCCGGCGCCCTGGTCGTGCCGGAATCCGCCGTGCAGCGCGGCGCCCAGGGGCTGTATGTCTACCTGGTCGGGTCCGATGACCGGGTGAGCGCCCAGACGGTGCAGGTGGCCGTGGCGCAGGACGGCCTGGCCGTGGTGACCGAGGGACTGTCGGCGGGCCAGCGCGTCGTGGTCGATGGACAGTACAAGCTGCGGCCCGGCCTGAAGATCGCCGAGATCGCGGCGAATGCGGCCGATGCGCCGGCTGCCGGCGGGCAGGCCGTTTCCGGCAAGCCCGGAGACGCATCGTGAACATCTCCGAGCCGTTCATCCGGCGTCCCATCGGCACCTCGCTGCTGGCGATGGCCCTGTTCCTGCTGGGCCTGGCGGTGTTTCCGCTGCTGCCTGTGGCGCCGTTGCCCCAGGTCGATTTTCCCACCATCCAGGTCACGGCCAGGCTGCCCGGCGGCAATCCGGAAACCATGGCCACCAGCGTGGCCCAGCCGCTGGAACGGGAATTCTCCACGATCCCGGGCCTGGTGCAGATGAGCTCCGAGAATGCGCTGGGGGTGTCGCGTATCACGCTGCAATTCGCGCTGGACCGCAATATCGACGGCGCGGCCCTGGACGTGCAGAGCGCCATCAATTCGGCTTCGCGCCAGCTGCCCTCGAACCTGTCCAGCCCGCCGACCTTCCGCAAGGTCAATCCGGCGGATTTCTCCATCCTGATCCTGTCGGTGCAGTCCGACGTGCTGCCCATCACCGAAGTCAACGACTTCGCCGACAATATCCTGGCCCAGCAGCTGTCGCGGGTCGAGGGCGTCGGCCAGGTGAACATCTTCGGCCAGCAGAAGCCGGCCATCCGCATCCAGGTCGATCCGCAGAAGATCGCCGCGCTGGGGCTGGACCTGGAATCGATCCGGGGGGTGATCGCCACCACCACGGTGAACCAGCCCAAGGGCACGATCGACGGCAGCCGGCAGAGCTACACCATCTACACCAACGACCAGATCCTCGATGCGGCGCCCTGGAACGACGTGATCGTCGCCTGGCGCAACGGCGCGCCGGTGCGCGTGCGCGACATCGGCAGGGCCGTGCCCGGACCGGAGGACACGAAGCAGGCCGCCTGGGCCTTTGCCGGCAAGGGGGCCGGGCCGGACGATGTGGCCCGCAACGGGCGTTCCCTGGTGGTGGGGATCACCAAGCAGCCCGGGGCCAACGTCATCGAAACGGTCGAGCGCATTCGCGCCGAATTGCCGCGCCTGATGGCGTCCATGCCGGCCAGCATCCATGTCAGCACGTTGATCGATCGCACCCAGAACATCCGCGCTTCGGTCCACGAGGTCGAGTTCACCCTGCTGCTGTCCATCGCGCTGGTGGTGATGGTGATCTTCATGTTCCTGCGCAACGTGGCGGGCACGCTGATCGCCAGCGCCACGGTCCCGCTGGCGCTGATGGGCACCTTTGCCCTGATGTACCTGGCCGGCTACAGCCTGGACAATCTCTCGCTGATGGCGCTGACGATTTCCGTGGGCTTCGTGATCGACGACGCCGTGGTCATGCTGGAGAACATCTGGCGCCACGTGGAAGAGGGCATGCGACCCATGGAGGCTGCCCTGAAGGGCGCGCGCGAGATCGGCTTCACCATCGTGTCGATCTCGGTGTCGCTGATGGCCGTGTTCATTCCGCTGCTGCTGATGGGCGGCATGGTGGGGCGGCTGTTCCGCGAATTCGCCGTGACCGTCGTCATGACCGTGGTGATCTCGGTGCTGGTCACGCTCAGCCTGATTCCCATGCTGTGCTCGCGCTACCTGCGCAATCCCCAGCAGGCCTCGCACGGTCGGATCTACCAGGCCTTCGAGCGCGGTTTCGACCGCATGCTGGCGGTCTACCGCCGGGGCCTGGACCATGCGCTGGATCATCAGTTCGCCACGCTGTGCGTCTTTCTGGCAACCGTGGCGGCGTCGGCCGCGTTGTTCATCGTGATCCCGAAGGGCTTCTTCCCGCAGCAGGACACCGGCGCGATCTTCGGCCTGGCCGAGTCATCCCAGGACAGCTCGTTCGATGCCATGAACCAGCGCATGATGGCCCTGGCCGAGATCCTGCGCCAGGATCCGGACGTGGCCGCCTTCGGCATGAGCAGCAATGCGCCGACATTCAACACCGGGCGCTTCTTCATCAGCCTGAAGCCGCGCGATGCGGGGCGGCGCGCCAGTGCCGACGACATCATCCGCCGCCTGCGCCCGCAGCTGGAACACGTGCCCGGCGTGCGCCTGTTCATGCAGGCGGGGCAGGACATCAACGTTGGCGGGCGCCTGTCGCGCACGCAGTACCAGTACACCCTGACCAGCGCCAACCTGGACGAGCTCAACACCTGGGCGCCGCGCCTGCTGGAACGCCTGCGCGGCCTGCCGCAATTGGCCGACCTGGCTTCCGACCAGCAGAACAGCGCCAACACGGCAGTGATCACGATCGACCGCACCCGGGCAGCCATGTTCGGGATCACGCCGGCCATGATCGACAGCACGATCTACAACGCCCTGGGCCAGCGCCAGGTGGCGCAGTATTCCACCCAGATCAACAGCTACCAGGTCGTCCTGGAGATCACCCCTGAACTGCAGTCGGACCCGGCCGTGTTCTCGCGTCTGTACGTCAGGTCGCCACTGACTGGCGAGCAGGTGCCGCTGTCGAGCCTGACGAAGCTGGATACCTCCAGGCCGGGCTTCCTGTCGATCAACCATCAGGGCCAGTTCCCGGCGGTGACGATCTCCTTCAATCTGGCGGCCGGCCACTCGCTTGGCCAGGCGGTGGATGCCATCCATGCGGCCCAGGCCGCCATGAACATGCCGCTGTCGATCCAGGGCGCCTTCCAGGGCACGGCCCAGGTCTTCCAGGAATCCCTGGCGAGCCAGCCCTACCTGATCGCCGCCGCCCTGGTGGCCGTGTACATCGTGCTCGGCCTGCTGTACGAGAGCTACATCCATCCCCTGACCATCCTGTCCACACTGCCCTCGGCGGGCGTGGGGGCGCTGCTGATCCTGATGGGCAGCGGCTTCGACCTGAGCGTGATCGCGATCATCGGCATCCTGCTGCTGATCGGCATCGTCAAGAAGAACGGCATCATGCTGATCGACTTCGCCCTGGTGGCCGAGCGCCAGCAGGGGCTATCCCCGCGCGAGGCCATCTACCAGGCCTGCCTGCTGCGCTTCCGGCCCATCATGATGACCACGATGTGCGCCCTGCTGGCGGGGCTGCCGCTGATGCTGGGTACCGGTGCCGGGTCCGAGCTGCGCCAGCCGCTGGGCTATACGATGGTGGGCGGCCTGCTCCTTTCGCAGGCGCTGACCCTGTTCACGACGCCGGTGGTGTATCTGTACCTGGATCGCCTGCATCATCGTTATGTGCGCGGCCGGGCGCTGAAGCAGGCGCAAAGGCTGCGGCGGGCGCGGAGCGGGCGGGTGGTCTAGGACGCGCCTGTCCGTCCGGGGTTTCGCGGGCCTGGCTGCGCGCGGCCCGCGTGCGTCTCGCGCACGAGATCCAGCCAGGCGCGCGCCGCCAGGGACAGATAGGCGTCCCGCCGCCAGACCGTCGCTAGGTCCCAGCGGATGTCCGGTTCGTCCAGCAGGACGTGCGTCAGGCCGGCCTGCGGCCGTTCCTCCAGGATCATGCGCGGCAGGAAGGCGAGTCCCAGGCCGGCGGCGACCAGGGCGATCATGAAGTCCATCTGGCCGCTGCGCGCCGCGACTTTCGGCTCGAAGCCGCGCCGGGCGCAGGCCTGCTGGATGATGCGGTTCAGGGCGAAGCCGCTTTCCAGCAGCACCAGGGGTTCGGCGCGCAGGTCGTCGAGCCGGACGGCCGCGCGGCGGGCGAGCGCATGGTTGGCCGGCATCAGCACGACCAGCGGTTCGCTGCGCACGGGTTGCCATTCGAATTCGTCCGACACGGGCAATAGCGAGGCGCCCAGTTCGATGTCGCCCGCCCGCAGGATGTCTTCCAGCTGCAGGCTGCCGTGCTCGGTCAGGCGGATGTCGATGCCGGGGTAGCGGTGCCGGTAGGTCGCGAACAGGGGGGCGAACAGCATGCTGGAACCGATCAGCGGCAGGCCGATCCTGAGCGTGCCGCGTCGCAGGTCCGCGAGATCCTGCAGTTCGGCCAGGAGTTCCTCGCGCAGGGCCAGCATCCGGGTGGCATGCCGATAGACCACGTCGCCGGCCGGGCTCGGCGCGCTGCGGTGTCCGTTGCGGTCCAGCAACGGGAAGCCGAGCTCGTCCTCGAGCTGACGGACGGCCTTGCTGACCGTGGGCTGGGTGACGAAGATCGTCTTGGCGGCCTGCGAGAAGCCGCCTTGCCGCACGACTTCGACGAAGGCTCTGAGAGTACGCAGATCCATTCTTATATGGAATAGAAAAAATTCAAATAATTCATTTGTAGAATAAACAAGGGCGATTCTACACTGCCTTCATGGAGATTCAATCATGAAGATGCGTGCGATTCCCGTCCTGTCCCGGCGCGGCCTGCACCGGATGCGGGCCGCCCAGGTCGGCCTGATCGTGGGCTTCTGGCTGGCCGGCGAGGCGCTGGTCAGGCTGGCCCATCTGCCCCTGCCCGGCGGCATCGTCGGGCTGGCGCTGCTGCTGGCGTCGATGGCGGCCGGGTGGATCAGCCCCTTCAGCGCGCGGCGCGGCGCGCAGTGTCTGCTGGCGGACATGCTGCTGTTCTTCGTGCCGGCGGTGCCTGCGGTGGTCGAACACGGCGAATTCGTCGGCATCCTGGGGCTCAAGATCCTGGCCGTGATCCTGGTCGGCACGGTGGCTGTGATGGCCGCGACCGCCCTGACGGTGGACGTCTGCCATGCCTGGATGCTGCGCCGCGCCCGGGCGGGGGAACCGTCTGCGGCGGAGGGGTGCTGACGCCATGCCGGTTTCGATGACGGGCGCGGCGGCCCTGTGCGCCGACGTGCTGCTCTGGTCCGTGCCGACGGTCGGCTTCTATCTGCTGGCCAAGCGGCTCTATGCCCGCTACGCCAGATGGTGGCTGATGCCGCTGGCCCTGGCGCCGGCGCTGCTGGTCGTCCTGGTGCTGGTGGCGCACGTCAGCTACCGGCAGTATTTCCAGGGGGCCGGCTGGCTGGTGGCCCTGCTGGGGCCGGCCACGGTGGCGTTCGCCGTGCCGATCTACGAACAGCGCGCGCTCGTGCGCCGCTATTGGCCCGTGCTGGCGGCGGGCGTGCTGGTCGGCAGCGCCACGGCCCTGGTCACGGGCTGGGGGCTGGCGACGTGGCTGGGCCTGGACGGCGCCCTGCGGCTGAGCCTGCTGCCGCGTTCGATCAGCACGCCGTTCGCCATGGAGGTCTCCGGCGACATCGGCGGCATCCCGGACCTGACGGCGGTGTTCGTCGTGCTGACGGGGGTGCTGGGCACGATCGTCGGGCAATGCCTGCTGGCCTGGCTGCCGGTCCGTTCCTCGCTGGCGCGCGGCGCGCTGTTGGGCGTGGGCGCGCACGGGGCCGGCACGGCCAAGGCCTATGAGCTGGGGCGTGAGGAAGGTTCCATCGCGGGCCTGGTGATGGTGCTGATCGGCCTGGCGAACGTGCTGGGCGCCGCGATCCTGACGGCGCTGTGACCCGGTCTTCGCGCTGCCTTTCGCCGGTGCGCGGCGACGCCGCGCCCGGATGCGGACACGGGCGCGGGCTTCAGGCCGTTTCCAGCGCCCGCACGCATTCGGCGATCAGCGCCGGCCCCCGGTAGATCAGCCCGGTGTAGACCTGCACCGCGTCGGCCCCGGCCTGGACCTTTTCCACGGCCTGGCGGCCGGATTCGATGCCGCCCACGCCGATGATCGCCGTGTCCCGGCCCAGGTGCTCGCGCAGGCGGCGGATCACGGCCAGCGACATTTCGTGCACGGGCGGGCCGGAGAGCCCACCCGCCTCGTCTTCGTGGGGCAGGCCGCGCACGGCATCGCGCGACAGGGTGGTGTTGGTGGCGATGATGCCATCGATGCCGTGGCGCGGGACCAGTTCCGCGACGGCGTCGATTTCTTCGGTGTCCAGGTCGGGCGCGATCTTGACCACCAGCGGCGTGCGCCGGCCGTGGCGGTCGGCCAGGGCTTCGCGGCGTTCCCGCAGCGCGCCCAGCAGCGCGTCGAGCGCATCGTGGCTTTGCAGGCTGCGCAGGTTGCGCGTATTGGGCGAAGAGATGTTCACCGTGATGTAGTCCGCATGGGGATACACCCCGTCCAGGCACAGCAGGTAGTCGTCCACGGCGCGCTCGATCGGTGTGTCGGCGTTCTTGCCGATGTTCAGCCCCAGGATGCCGCCGTGCCGGCGCCATTGGCTGCGCTGGACGTTGGCGACGAATGTGTCCAGGCCGTCGTTGTTGAATCCCATGCGGTTGATCAGGCAGCGCGCGCGCGGCAGGCGGAACATGCGCGGCCTGGGGTTGCCGGGCTGGGCGCGCGGGGTGACGGTGCCGACTTCGATGAAACCGAAACCCAGGGCGGCCAGGCCGTCGATGCAGGCGCCGTTCTTGTCCAGGCCCGCCGCCAGGCCGACGGGATTGCGCAGCGGCAGACCCATGACGGTGCGCGGCAGGATCGGCTGCCGGGCGGCCAGCAGCCGCGTCGCGGCGCAGCCCTGGCTGCGCTGCAGCGCGCGCAAGGTCCATTCGTGGGCCTGTTCGGGGTCCATGGAGAACAGGGCGGTGCGCGCCAGCGGATAGGCTTGGAACAGCAGGGACATGGGCATGGATGGGGTCGGTTGGACGAGGGCGGCGCGCCGGCCCGGGTTCAGCCGCCGGCGGGGGGCGGTTCGGCCCAGACGCCGCCGCGCAGGATCTGGTGCGGCCGGAAGCGCGATTTGTAGGCCATTTTACGGCTTTCGTCGATCCAGTAGCCCAGGTACAGCCAGGGCAGGCCCAGGCGGTCGGCGTAGTCCAGCTGCCAGAGGATGCCGTAGGTGCCCAGGCTGCCGTGCCAGTCGGGGTCGTAGAAGGTATAGACCGCCGACAGCCCGTGGTCGATGCGGTCCATGATGGCCACCATGCGCAGTGCGCCATCTGTGTCGCGGAATTCGGCCATTTCGGAATGGACCCGGCTGGTCAGCAGGAACTGGGTGTACTGGGCCTGGTCGTCCTGGTCCATGCCGGCGCCGGGGTGGCGCTGCTGCTGGTAGCGCAGGTACAGGTCGAAATGCCGTGCGTCCCAGTGCAGCGGCGCCAGGCGGACCGAGAGCGTGGGCTGCATGCGGCGCCAGAGCTTGCCCTGGGTGCGGTCGCGCCGGAAGCGCCGGACGTCGACCCGGATGGGGATGCAGGCCTGGCATTGTTCGCAGGCCGGCCGGTAGGTGAACAGGCCGCTGCGGCGGAATCCCTGCTCGATCAGGCGCGCATAGGCGGATTCGTCCACCAGATGGGTGGGGGCGGCGACCTCGGAGCGCGCCATGCGGCCGGGCAGGTAGCTGCACGGATAGGTGGCGGTGGTGTAGAACTGCAGGCGGCGGAAGACGGATTCGCTGGGATTGCTCATGAATCGGGCCGGGGTTGCGACCGATTCATTGTGGCACCGGCGGCGTGGGAAGGCCAGTGCCGGCCGCCATGATCAGCGCACCGGCCGGCCGCCGGACCGTGGTTCCAGGCGGCCATCGGCCCGCAGGCGCCCGCTTCCCCACGCAGGCGCCGGGGCATCGCGGCCAGCTGCCAGCATGTCCAGGAACCGCGCACGGGGCACGGGCCGGGCGCCCAGGCTGGCCAGATGGGGGGTTTCCTGCTGGCAGTCGATCCAGGGCACCCCCCGGGCCTGCAGGTGGCGCACCAGGTAGGCCAGGGCGACCTTGCTCGCGTCGGCGGCCAGGCTGAACATCGATTCCCCGAAGAAGCACTGCCCCAGGCCGACGCCGTACAGGCCGCCCGCGAGCCGGCCGCCGATCCAGGCCTCGACGCTGTGGGCGCAACCCATGCGGTGCCAGGCGGTGTAGACCGCCATGATGTCCGGCGTGATCCAGGTGCCGTCCCGTCCTTGCGCCGCGCCGGCCTGGGTCCAGTCCCGGCCGGCGCGGGCGGCGCCCAGGCCGATGCGCGGTGCGCCGCGTTGCGCGCAGTGGGCGATCACGGCGGGAAACGCCTGGTTCAGGGTGATGCGCAGGGCGGGCGGCGCGTTTCCGTCGGCCGGCGATGCAGCGGTTTCCGGTCCGTCGTCCCGATCGAATTGCCGCACGCGCTTGGCCAGCGAGCGGCTGGTGTGGAAGTCTTCGCAGCGCAGCACCATGCGCGGATCGGGGCTCCACCACAGCACCGGTTCGCCGGGGGAATACCAGGGAAACAGCCCCTTGCGGTATGCCTCGTGCAACCGGGCGGGGGACAGGTCCAGGCCCGCCGCCGCCAGGCCGCTGGCAGGAATCGGCACGCGCGCCGGGTCGGGTAGGGGATCGCGGTCTTCGATCCAGGCGATCGTCATGGTGGCGCCGCGGTTCCGTTCAGTCGGGAAACCGCAGGTCGATGGCGTAGTGATGGGTCGGGAATGCCCCCTGGCCGCGGTCGCGCAGGTAGTGCTCCAGCGTTGTGCTGACGGTGCGGAAGGCCAGGTCGCGCCAGGGGATTTCGTCCAGGCCGAAGAAAGCGGCTTCCAGGGTTTCCGGGCCCGGCGCCAGGTGCGGACCCAGGACGTCGGCCAGGTAGTACAGGTGCACCTGGTTGACCGAGGGCACGTCGATGACCGTGAACAGGGAACGAATGCGGATGCGCGCGCCCGATTCCTCCTGGTTTTCGCGCGCCGCGCCCTGCTCGGTGGTTTCGCCCAGTTCCATGAAGCCGGCCGGCAGCGTCCATTTGCCGTGGCGCGGCTCGATGGCGCGGCGGCACAGCAGCACACGGTCGCCCAGGATGGGCACCACGCCGACCACATTGCGCGGATTCTGGTAGTGGACCGCGCCGCAGTGGGTGCACAGGTCGCGGATGCGGTTGTCGTCCGGCGGGATTTCCCGGCTGAGCGCATGACCGCACTGCGAGCAGAACTGCTGGGAGCGGGGGGCGGGATGGTAGAAGGCGGGATCGGGCGAAGTCATGCGGGGATTTTAGCTTGCGGGTGCGGGCATTCGGGGTATTCGGCGCGGGTGTCCATGCGGGCGGGGCTACGGCAGGCGCACGAAGCCCAGGGTGGCTTCGACGGCGTCGGCGGCCAGCAGGCCCATCGGCGTCCCGGCCGCGGAGCAGCCCGGATCGCCGCTGTCCAGGCGTACGGAGATGCCGGCGGGATCGGGCCGCTCGAACCAGTCGTCCAGCGGCTGTCCATCGGCCGTGCGCAGGGCATCGACCACACGGCCCAGGTCGCGGTCGTTCACCAGTCCCGCGCCCGCTGCCGACCGGGCATACAGCCGGCCGCCGGGATCCAGCCACCAGTGGTCGACCGGGCCGTAGTCCTGGCCCGTATGGGTCCGCAAGCGCGAGCGGCCCTGCGCGTCGGCGTCCATGCCGAGGATCCAGGGAGCGCCGTCCAGCCGCACGTACACGCGCTGGGGGCCGTTCTGGAAGAACCAGCGGCCTGCATCGTCGGCGAGGTAATTGCGGCCGATGAAACCGATGATCTGCGGGCTGGAGATGGTTTCGCCCGGTTCCTCGTCCGGCGTGTCCCAGCCGCGGCCGTGGGGATGCAGGCGCCACTGGCCGCGCGCCGACAGCGACAGCCAGCCGCGCACGGCCGGCACGTTGGGCCAGCGGGCCATGGCCGCGAGTACTTGATCGTCCATTTCGGGTTTCCGTTTTCGGGGCCGGTGCGTCGCCCGGCGATCGGGGCCGTGCCCGCCCTTTCCAGGCAGTGTATCCGAGCCGGACCAGGCCCGATCCGGAGCGTAGAATGATTCCCGGGAAAGAATTGAAGAAAGGATACGCCATGGATACGCCGCAGGCCCCCGCCGTTCCAGCCGGGCTGGATCCCGCCGCCCTCCGGGCCTTCATCGACGACACCTGGGACCGCGAGATCGTGCCGGCCCTGTGCGACTACATCGCCGTGCCGGCCAAGAGCCCGGCCTTCGATGCGGACTGGGCCGCGCACGGCCATATCGACCGCGTGGTGAAAGACGCCGTCCGCTGGGCCCGGAAGCGGCCGATCCGGGGGCTGTCGGTCGAAGTGATCCGCCTGCCGGGCCGTACGCCGGTGCTGTGGTTCGACGCGCCCGCGACGCGGCGGGACGATGGCGGCACGGTGCTCATGTACGGTCACCTGGACAAGCAGCCCGAGTTCTCCGGCTGGCGTGCCGGCCTGGGGCCGTGGACGCCGGTGCTGCGCGATGGCAAGCTCTACGGCAGGGGCGGTGCCGACGACGGCTATGCCGTCTACGCCTCGCTCACTGCCATCGAAGCGCTGGATCGCCAGGGCGTTCCCCGGCCACGTTGCGTCGGCCTGATCGAAACCTGCGAGGAATCCGGCAGCTACGACCTGCTGCCCTACGTCGATGCACTGCGCGACCGGCTGGACCGCGTCGCCCTGGTGGTCTGCCTGGATTCGGGCGCCGGCAACTACGAGCAGCTCTGGATGACGACCTCGCTGCGCGGTCTGGTGACCGGCACGCTGGAAGTCCAGGTGCTGGACGAGGGCGTGCATTCGGGCGATTCCAGCGGCGTGGTGCCGTCCAGCTTCCGTATCCTGCGCCATCTGCTGGACCGTCTGGAAGACAGCGGCACGGGTCGCGTGCTGCCGTCCAGCTTCCATTGCGACATTCCGGCCGAGCGCGCCGGGCAGGCTCGCGCGGCTGCCCGGATCCTGGGCGACGAAGTCTGGAAGCGCTTTCCCTGGAGTTGCGGCGCCGAAGGCGGCGTCGTGCTGCCCATGGCGACCGATCCGTGCGAGGCGCTGCTGAACCGCACCTGGCGGCCTGCCCTGTCCGTCACCGGGGCGGATGGCCTGCCGCCTTTGGCCAGTGCCGGCAACGTGCTGCGCCCCCGCACTGCCTTCAAGCTGTCCTTGCGCCTGCCGCCGCTGGTCGATGCCGGCGCGGCCGCGGACGAGCTGAAGCGGCTGCTGGAGCAGGATGCCCCCTACCGGGCCCGCGTCCTGTTCCAGCCCGACCCCGGCGTGGCCGGCGGCTGGAACGCCCCCGAGTCCGCGCCCTGGTTGATCGACGCGCTGGATGCAGCGTCGCGTCAGTATTTCGATGCGCCCTGCGGCTATATCGGCCAGGGCGGCACGATCCCGCTGATGAACCTGCTGCGCCAGGGTTTTCCTGCCGCGCAGTTCATGGTGTGCGGCGTCCTGGGGCCGAAATCCAACGCTCATGGGCCCAATGAGTTCCTGCACGTGCCGTATGCCAGGCGCCTGACGGCGGCGGTGGCCCAGGCCATGGCGGCCCTGCCTGCGGGCACGCAAAGCGATGAGTGACGCACGGGCAGTCCAGGCGCCGTTCACCCAGTCCTGGCGACGTCAGCTGCGCGAGCACCGGGCGGTGGCGTTCGGCCTGGCAGTGGCGCTGCTGGCCGTGTCCTGGCTGCTGCTGGGCGGCGGCGCGGAATCGTTTTCCGATGAAAACCGGGGGTTCCTGGGATATGCGGCCCTGGGCGGTGCGGCGGGTTTCGGCGCCACGGCACTGGGTGCGCTGCTGGCCCTGGGCCTGCGTTCCGTCGAGACGCGCGCCCAGGATTGCATGCTGGGTTTTGCTGCCGGCATGATGCTGGCGGCCAGTTCGTTCTCACTGATCCTGCCGGGCCTGGAAGCCGCCCGTGGCTTGCTGGGCAGCGGCACGGGCGCGGCCCTGACGGTCACGATCGGCCTGGGCCTGGGGGTGCTCCTGATGCTGGGGCTGGATTATTTCACGCCGCACCAGCACGAAAGCTCCGGCGTGCATGGCCCGGCCGCCGCGCGCATCGGCGGCGTCTGGCTGTTCGTGCTGGCCATCGTGCTGCACAACCTGCCCGAAGGCATGGCGATCGGAGTGGGTTTCGCCCATGGCGACCTGACGGTCGGGCTGCCGCTGACCACGGCCATCGCCATCCAGGACGTTCCCGAGGGGCTGGCGGTGGCACTGGCGCTGCGTGCCATCGGCCTGCCACTGTCGCGGGCGATCTTCGTCGCCGTGGCCTCCGGCCTGATGGAACCCCTGGGCGCCCTGGTCGGCGTGGGCATTGCCAGCGGCCTGCCCATCGCCTATCCGGTCAGCCTGGGCCTGGCCGCCGGCGCCATGATCTTCGTGGTGTCGCACGAAGTCATACCCGAGACGCACCGCAACGGCCATCAGACGGCGGCCACCGTCGGCCTGATGGCCGGCTTCGCCGTCATGATGTTCCTGGATACGGCGCTGGGATGAGCGCGCCGCCGGCTTCCTTTTGCAAGTGAATTGCCTGGATGCGCGCGGGACGTGGTACACTGACGAGTCAGCCGCCGCGACGTGCAGAATGATTCCATGAAAAACGCGCGGCAACTGATCCTGTGCTTCTTCCTTAGTCGGCCGTACCCGATCCGGGTTTCATTTCCGGCAGCCTCTCGCCCGCAGCGAATACCCCTGCAGGCCAGCCGCGGGCAGAGTCCAGCCCCACGCGCTTTGCGCCCTCATTGTTTCATCGGATTCCGGCGTCTTGCCGGCATCGAAAGGTTCACATGTATCCATCCATACAGGTCGGCAAGTACCTGGTCTCTCCTCTGGTCCGCCGCGATCAGGGCGGCCGTTATGTCGCCTCCGTCTCGATTCGCAGCGGCCATGCCAGCATGACCCAGGACCGCCTCATGCGGTTCACGCCGCTCTTCGAATCTGCCCACGCCGCGGTCGAATTCGCCAAGGCCGAGGCATTCAGCTATATCCGGGCGTGCGCGCTGCCCGTCATGCCGGCGCGGTTGCGCCTGCAGGCGGCGGGCGCATCGCTTCCGCCCGGTTCCGCGTTTGCGACAAATTGAAATTGCGATTGTGTCGCATGCAGCAAGCCCCCATAGTGGGGGTGGGGAAAGTTCCCCCTTTTATCCTTTAGGAATGACTTTGACTACAGAAATCGGCATCGTGAAATGGTTCAACAGCGAAAAAGGATTCGGCTTCATCATGCCCGAATCCGGCGGCAAGGACCTCTTTGCGCACTACTCGGAGATCCAGGGCTCCGGTCACAAATCCCTTGAAGAAAACCAGCGTGTCTCCTACGTGTCCGCAGCCGGACTGAAGGGCCCGCAGGCCACCAAGATCCAGATTCTCTGATATCCGGCGGATTGCCGCTTTCGGGCGGCGATGCGCGGGAAATCACAGTGCGGCCGGGCTTCCTGAAACAGGAAGCCCGGCTTTTTTCAGTGCTTCGCCGTCATGTCCGGGGTTTCGTCGCGCTGGAGAAATTCCCGCACCGTGGCGGGCAGGCGCGAGGCCAGCCAGTCCGCCATGGCTTCTTCCTCGGCCAGGCTTTGCTCGCACATCTGCCTGGTCTCCATGTCCCCGCATGTCTCTGCGGCTGCGATGAGCGCCTTGTAGCTGGCGATCTCCATGTGCTCGAAGGCATAGCTGGCCAGGCTCGCCTTGACCACCTCGTCGGAAACGAACATGCCGCTCAGCCCCTGGGCCATGGCCATCATTTTCGCCGTCATGTCCTTGACCGCGGATGTATCGCCGCCAAGGCGATCGATGCATCCGCGGATGCGGACCGCCTGTTGCCGGGTCTCTTCGATGTGCTGTTCGATCCGGGCCCGCAGCGCGGGGTAGTTCTGGAGCCGTTCCGCAGTGGCTGTCAGCATCTTTTCGGCCTGTTCTTCCATCGCATGGGCGTCGCGCAGCCAGTCCAGCAGGTTGTCTTGCATTCTGGTCGTCATGGTTTTCCTCGTGGTGTGAGCGGTGTTGGGCGTGCTGATCATCGTGCAGCGCCGCCAAGGAGCGGCCGGCTCCCACGGCCGGCCTGCGAGCCGCAGCAAGGCACATGCCCGGATCATTCCGGGATGATGCTTGCGGGAATGACTGGTGCCGTCCCTGGCGTGGTGGGCGAGGGACGCGGGGCGAATCGTGCTGGATGGGGGCTGGAGGCGGGAAACCGCGAGTTTCCTGTGGCCACTGATGCGGGGATGGGGCTGGAATGAAAAAAGGACCTGCGTTCAACACGCAAGTCCTTGATTTCATTTGGAGGCGCAAGCCGGAATCGAACCGACGTACACGGATTTGCAATCCATAAAGGCTGTATAGGCAAACAGTGAAACTACTGTATATCCAGTGCAAAATACTGAACATATAGACAGGGGAAAGCCTGTCGTATGTCAAGATTTCCCCACACTCTTTTTGCCGATTGCTGACAGCGCATTGTGCAGGTCTTGGGTGCCCAAATGCGAGTATCTGGCCGTCGATGCCTGCGACTTGTGGCCCAGCACTTTGCCGACAGTGTAGAGCGGCACGCCGGCCTGCACCATCCCGGACGCCGCGCTGTGCCGCAGATCGTGCAGCCGCAATCCTGGCCGCCCGATTGCCGCCGCGCCTTTTTTCAGCCAAATCATGAGCGATCGGTAGCTGATTGACGGCGGCAGCTTGCGGGCGTAGCAGGCGATCTTGCCCACAATCGGCACAATCCGCGGATCCCCGTTTTTGGTGTCGGTCAGCACGAAATTCCCGCCCGCAACCTCTGCATTCCAGATTTCACCGCGGCGCATGCCGGAATAAAACGCGATCAGGATGATGCGGCGGGCCTCTCGCTTTGGAATGGCCCGGCACATGCGCAGCACTTCAAGTCGAGTCGCATATTCCTGCCGCGCATTATTGACCTCGGGCAGCGCCAGATGCCCAGCCGGGTCTGGAATCTGTAGCCGCCTGTCTCGCCAGATCAGCCGGCAAGCGGCCCGAAGCAGAGCAATGCGCTGCTTGATCGTCGCCGCCTTCCACTCGCCCGTCTTGTCGTCCGCGATGGCCTGGGCCACATCCGGCAGCTCGTTGAGCCTGCGGCCCTCATACCACGGCAGCGTGGCGTTTAAGTGCTGGGCAGCCTGCATGTGGGATTTCAGGTGCTGCTTTGCCTTCAGGTAGTGGACCACTGCCACATCGATTGTCGGGACATTCTGCTCTACGCCCTGGGCGACTGCGTAGAGCCTGCCGCTTTCCTCCCGGTCGAACTTGTCGGCCTGGGCTTGAGTCCAAGTTTGCGGAAGTAATTTCGTGCCTCGGACCCGGTTTCCGTGGATAAGGCGGTCGAACTCAAAGCGATATCGACGGCGCTTTTTATCGTAGTAGATCGACATGCCTCTTCATACTCCACAATGTCGCGCTCATCGAATCGGATCAGCCGGCCGATCCGAATGCAGGGGATCGGCCCCCCAGGCGCCGCTAGTTGCCGCGCCTTTGTCCTGCTGATGTTCAGCCTTGCGGCCAAATCGGCGGGGGTCAGCATACATCCTCCCTACAATTTCCATTCTTTCCGCGTCGTCTCGATCATGCGGGCGATGACGTCTTTCATGATCATTCCTCGTCGCGGGCCGCGTATCCGGCGTCCCATCCTTGCTGAAACATCCGCTGGCGCATGGCGTCCATGTCCTCGACTGCCACAAGCTGCACGGCACGATGCGGGGCCGCGTCCGGCCATTCTTTGTCAAACCTGCCCGCGACGGCGCGGGCATCCGTCTCGTCGGCGCACAAAGTCAGCAGTCCGATTCTGCTCATCACGTACCAGTGCGGGTCAGTCATGGCTTTTCCTTTCAGCAGCGAAGGACTGCACGAGCAGCCCAAGGCGGCGATCAGCGGTGTATCGGTTCCACGGCTTGCTCCAGACGACGGCCATCCAATGGCCTTGGTGCCGCACTTGAAACCCATCCCGGAAGGGGTCGGTGTGATCGCGGGTAGCGTGTCCGTTTGCTTCGCAGAATGCGCGGAATACAGCGACATCTTCGCGCTTGATCCACTTCGAGTTAGCCGCCATTGGATTCTCCTGATAGGGCGGCGCGCAGCGTGTCAGTTGGGTCAATCGGCCGGTCGAGGCCCAGCAACCGAATCGCTTCTTCAATGCCATCGCGCAGTCGCGCTATCTCCGCTGTCTGGGCGTCAATGTGATCGGCTGCGGAATAGAGCGCCGCAACGCAGCTTTTCGCTCGAGCGTCTGCGTCTGCGCGTAACTGGTGGCCGGCCGGTAGCTGGCTGGTCAGGGTGTCCAGCACCTCGGCAGCATCGCGGATTCTTTCGGTTTCGATGGTCATTTCAAAGCCTCATCAATTTGGGCCAGAACGGCATTCAGATCGGCCACGCCAGCAAGTCCCTCGCGGTCGGTGGCCGGAATCACGCCGTCGATGCCATGGCACAGGATCAGGACATCACGCTCGGCGGCGATCTGAGCGCGGGCGAGTTTCAGGGCCGTGCGCAGGCTGGCAATCGTGCTGGCGGCTTCACGCAGCAGATCGGCGGCGGCGTGATTGCCGTCGTCGCGGTGGGCTTGCTCTGCAAGCAAGAGGGTTCGGGCGTCGATCATGCGAAAAGCTCCAGTTGCCCGGCCTCGTTGAGCGGCATCAGGCGGTAATAGGTTTCGACAAGCTGGCGTGATGGCTGGCACCAGCGCGTCGCTTCGTCTCCGCGTCGGTATCCAATGCATAGGGGGAGCTCGCCTGTGTGCACTGCGGGGCGCCATACGCCAGGGACCAGGGCTGGCAGCAGGTCGAGATAACTTCCTCGCCTGACGTTGCCGTCGTCGACCGGCTGTCCTTCCCGCATGCCCCATCGCTCGTATTCGATCGCGGGAAAATCGAGGTTCTTATCCTCCGCGGGGTCGAATAGCTGCATCACTCGGATGCAGTACCCGTACCGATGCATGCCGATAGGCCGCAGGAAAGCGCCGAGTGGCGGTAGAGCGCCCATCATTCCTCCCACGGCCCAGGAAAATCCCTGCCTGGGCGCTGACGCTTGCGCTTGCTGTTTCGGCTCATGATTCGATCCTCATTGCTATGCGGGCAAGATTCAGGGCTTCCCGCAGCGCGGCATGCTCCACACAATCCGAACAGGGCGGATGCAGGTGACATGAGCAGTTGGCGTCTGGCGGCGTCTCGATGCAGTCCAGAAGGGCCTGCAGCGCAGTCTCCAGTGCCTCCGCCCTGGTTTTCAGGACGACCGCATCAATCCAGCTCGCAGCCTCAAGCGGTGTGCTCATGCCTTTCCCTGGCTGCGATTTCTTCGCCTTCGCCCAAAAATCCAGCCACTTGCGCCCGCAGCGCCCGCTCTTGCTGGCCTAGCGCCCGCGCTTTGGCTTCCAGCCTCATTTCAGCGATGCGCAGCATGTCGGGCAGGAATTCATCCAGCACGGCGAAAAACTCGTCCCTGGCCTGTTTGTCGGTGCCGTAACACCAGTTCCGAAACATCGACGTAATCAGGTCTTCGGCAGATTGACCCGGGTCAGCGTTTCGTTGTTCCGCAAGCGCCTTTGCTGCACGCGTGGCGCTCTCTTTGTCGCTACGCAGGCCGCCCGCGCGGCGACTGATGGCATTCAGTTCGTCCAGGGTCATGTCAATCTCCCGAGTCCGGTGTCACTGCACGCATCAGGGCGCCAGAGCTGCCCCGGAAATCGACGTCCGGCACGATGGTTTGCGGCTTGAAAATGACGCGGTAGTGGTACGCGCTGACGTTCGCGCTATCAATCTGTTCAGCGAAGTACGTCACGTTGTCCGATAGGCCGAGGAAATGCTTTTTGTAGGCATCCGGGCCGGTCTTGCATGTCACCGTCCGCTGGCGTGGATCGTCCCGATTACCAAGGGAGCAAAGCCCCTCGATGGACAGCATGTATTCGCCAGTGATCCCGTTGTAGAACACGATGCGGCGGTTGATCTCGAAGTTGTCAGCGGCCTGCGACAGGTTGCGTGACGCGATGTCGGCGTCGTTACAGCCAGCAAGGGCGAGTGCAGCCAGCATGGCCACGGCAATTTTTCTCATCTCAATCTCCAATAGGGTGGGCAGCCAGGGAGCGCAGGAATGGGGGACCGCTGCTGGCTTTTGAGAGCCCGTTGATCTGGTATAGGCGCGACTATCCGAGGCCGATGGCCTGGGTTCGCGGGGTTGGGGGTATGATTTCGCCAAAACAAAGGAGGCGGAATCATGAATGGAGAAAAACGTCACGCCGTGTACGGCATGTGCGTCTTTTTGGTAATTGGGATGGTTATTGGCGCAATCGTTGGCATAGCCATTTACGTCTTGGCGCATCCCGCCTTTCAATCGATAGAGGGGGCGGCCTGGGTCCAGGCGATTGGGTCAATACTCGCTGTTGTAGCGGCAATTTTTATTTCAACGCATCAAGCAAAGCGCACCAGAGAAAATCAAGAAGAGATTCGGAGGGCTCAGCTTGATGGTGTGGTATCAATAGCAAGACTGGCTAGCGGCACGGCAGTAAAACAAAGGAAAGTTTTCCAGGATAAGGAAAAATATCCAGACTACGAAAAAATGAGAAAGCTTTGTGCGCCCGCCCTGGAGGAATTGGCTTTGGCTTTCAGTGGGGTTGATTTTCATCAAGCTCCATATGCATATGTAGCCCAAGAAGCGATCAACATGAAAATCACTCTTCAGAGAATAGCGCGGACGATGCGCGAAGATATGGAGGTGAACAGGGAGTCAATGGTAAAGGCCTTGGCGTCAGTCGGTAAGCAATTGTCAAAGAACATGAAAACGATACGAGCTATTTCAGCCGATTACAATGGAGCGTCCGTGCCAGATTTGAGTGAGATAAGAGCGAGGATCGAGCAAGAGCACAACAAGAAGAACACGGGCAAATTATGAAAAATGGGGCGTCTGCGGGGCTCTCGGCGGTGGTCCCCGGCGATTTATCGAACCGCCAGCCGGAAACCTTGCTGTATTTTCGCCCCCGGTACGTCGAAGCCGTCCTGAATCGCCTTCTTGATGAGCGTCTTGTTGGGCTTGGGCTCGGGCGGCTTCGGATCGGTCATGTATTCGGCAGGGATCTGGCGCTCGTCGAACACATCCACGCTGGGCGGGTTCTTCTGCACGCTGATCGTGAACTGCGGATGCTCGACCTTCTGGATGCCTGAGTACACCATGGCGTCCAACAGGCGCTTTTTGAGGGCTTCGCGCCGGTTGGCGATGATCCGGGCCCGCGTTGCCAGGCGCTCGGCCTCGGCGTTCACCGCCGATTCCAGAGCCTCCATGTTGCGGATCACGAAGCCGTAGGACTGGACTTTCGGGACCATGTCGGTTTCGGCTTCCAGGGTGTCTTGGATGGCCTGATCATCCAGGTCCAGGTCCATCAGTTTTTCGTAGATGGCGCGGGCTTCCCCGGCCACCTCGTACAGGGGTGCGAGTGTGGTCATGTTTTATCGGCCCGGTCGGGCCGCTCCATAGTTGATCAAAAGCCTTGGCCGAGGTCGTCACCAAATGGGTCGTCAGGGATGCCGTTGGTGCTGGCTTGTCCTGCGCCCGGATGTCCGGCTGTGCGTTCGTCCTTATCCTTCAGTGTGGCGATGATTCCGCCCAGCGCGACGGGCTGGGTGTTGCCGTCGAGCATTTCCTTGGCGGTCAGCTCGGTTCGCGCATTAAAGGGCGCGAAGATATTGAACTTGTAGCCATCCTTGCCGTCGTTCTTGGTGTACAGCACCTTTTGCAGGACCAGCCCGATAGGCTTGCCGTGCAGAGCGGGGAAGGCGGTCACTTGACGCGGATTGCCATCCGGAGCCTTGATGTTCCCCTGTTTGGGTTCCAGCGACTGGACGCCCATGACGGTCATGATGGCGCTCAGCACCTTGTAGCCGTACAGTGCCTCGCCTTTCGCGTTATGGGTCCAAAGCGTCAGGTAATTGGCCTGCTGACCCTCGCGGGTCTTGAACGAGAATTCGATGCCGTCGGTGCCTTGTCGGCTGGTCACAGCCTCGGCCAGAGTGAATTCGCCGATGTACTTGCCAGACTGGTCAACGTAGTTGTTCTGGTTGGCCTGGCGGGCGGCGGCGGGGTCTGCGGTATAGCTGCGCATTGTGCGGTTCCTTTAAGCGGGTTGCTCGGTCAATTCGTAGTAAGACTGGATGGCCTGATCGACGGCCTGCAGGTCGTTGTCGATCGTCTCGGTGTCGAACAGACCCATGGGGGTTTTGGTGGTGTCGCTGCCGTTGTTGCGAGTGGCAAAGAGGTACTGGCCGTCCCGGATCATGGTTCTCAGAACAATGGTCACCATGCCTTCGAGCGCGATCTTTTCGTCCAACATCTTCCCGATGGTCTTGATCTTGGTGTGGCCGGATTCGCTGGTTTCGATATGGCTCAGGATGTAGACCCGCACATCTTCGGGAAGAGCGGCGGCGGCATTGATGATGTCCCAGGCGTTCTTGCCGATCTCGGTGAACTTGTTGAAACCCGTCTCATTCGTGCGCCGCATGAACTCGTTGGCCATCACGTACTGGAAGTCGTCCAGCACGATGATCTTGCGCTGGGTTTTCTGCATGAGCGTGATGATCTGGGCGGCGATGTCGGTTTGAAAGATATTGCCGTCCTTGGTCTCTTTGCCGAAGCGTTTCCAGGCTGACGACTTAAAGGGCAGGGGCTTTTTCACCGCCTGGATCAAAAGGGTGTCCTTCGGCTGCATGTTGCGCAGGCTCGCTGACTTTCCGGTCCCGGACTCGCCCAAGACCATGGTTACGACGCTCATAGTTGCTCTCCAATTCGTGAGGTTCTTGCTGCTTGAGTTTTGCGACGACTTGGCCGGCGCCGCCACGGATTACCGCCTCGGGCAGGCCAGGCAGGAAATATTCTTTGTGGTCCATGCCGGCCTCAAATCATCCGATTGACGTATTTCTGCAGCACCGCCTGGGCAGCCGGATAGGTGCCCTGGTTCTTCGCCAGCAGTTCGATCATTTCCGCTCGGGCGTGCCAATCCAGGGCGATTTCGGCCAGGCAGGCAGTCAGCAGGCCGGTCTGGTCCAGGACCCCGTAGTCCCGGCCCTCTTCGTCTTCCGACGATTCGCCGCGAAGGACGGCCAGCACGCCCTCGGTCGTGGCTTCCGGCCTCGCATCTTCCGCATCATCTAAGTCCGGTCCGTCAACCCAGGACTGTTCCCAGGATCGGCATGCGGCGCTGATGCCGCCCAGGGTTGTCGTGTCGTCGAGGATCATGTCAGTACCCCGCAGCCGCGCCGACAAACGGCACGACGACAAAAAACAGGGCCAGCACAGCCAGGGCGCCGATCCAGGCCTTCGCTGGGATCAGTTCGTCGGGGTCCAGGTCGCGCCAGCCGAAGCGGGGCGCCAGGGCAGGGCGGATCCTGCTCACCCACAGCGCGTCGCCAGCGGCAGCAAATGAGACGGCCGCCAGCCACATGAAAAGCGAATCCACTGCGCTCATGTCAGCCTCCAAAAAAGGTCGAGGGTCTGCTTGCGTTCCCCGCCGTCACGCACGGTCCGGACCGGTCGGTATTGGCGGGTTCAGGAGTTCAGGCCCTCGGCAGGCAGCACGACGCCCCGGATGTGGCACCGGTTCGCACGTACTCAGCAGAATGGGAAAGGGGCAAGCCGCCGACGCTTGCTCGTCGTGCTGCCTGCGGAAGACCTGATGGGGGGTTATGTGATGGCCCTGGCCTTGCTTCCAGGATGCCCCGCTCACCGTGGGGTCGGGCCTGTGCGCCGTACAGGCTGGCGTGATGGCGCCGGATGCGATCCCGGCATTGGCGATTTGCGTTACCCGTCCCTCGCCAGGTGGTCCGTCGTCCGTACGGCCGCGTGCTGACACCTGCGCGGTACTGCTGCCATCATCGAAGCGCGGCCGGCACCACATCCTTGAGCCCAGCGGGTCAGAAATCACGCTTCGATGATGGCCCTGTGCTTTACCGGCACAGGTGCGGTTTTTGGTCCGCTAACACATGGCTCTCTCCTTGTTGCTGGCCCCGGCGTTCTGGCGGACGGGGTGACGCCGACGTGTGCCCGTAACGTGGGCTGGACGTGCTGCGAAACTTTCCCGGCTAACCGTGCCGGGCGGGCCTGAGCCTGGCGCGTCAGAGACGGAGGCCAGCCGGGCAGGCGTTGATTATTTGGCGGGCCAGCGCCTCATTGCCGCATCGATCGCGGCACGCATGCTGTCCAGGTGGTCCCTGATGCACTGGGCCGGCAACTGGACATTGCCGATACTGTTGTTGGGGTCTGCAAGCCAATCCAGCCGTTCCGCATCCTTCTTCCACGCCTGCACATCAGGCGATTGCAGGACGGCTTGCTCGATGGCCTTGATGATGGCCTCACCCTCTTCCCCATCAACAAAAAAGGGATCGAGGTTTTCCATATACAGATGCTCTCTCTGCTCATCCGTCAGTACGGTTTCAGTGTTCATGATTGGGTTCCATCACGGCCTCGATATCCGACGCGTCGAGCTTTTTCCAGTTCTTCACCACGCCGGTATCGATGTCGATTTCCAGGATCACGTAATCGCCGTAGTGGTCGCCCGGCATGAAGTCCGGCACGTATCCGTCATCCTGGTCGTGCAGCACTTCGCCCTGAGCATCCAGAATCTGGTAGCTGAATCGGTCGCTGACCTTGCAGTAGATGCTGATGGTCTTGGCGTCTACCTTGACCCGTTTCGTCTGGTTGATTTCCATGGTGATCTCCTTGTCATCCAGCGCGACACTGACTCAATGCCGCCTTGGATAACTCCGCGCCCGGCAAGATGCCGCGATGCCTGGGCGCAGATTGCTGACTTGCACAGCGCTCCCCGGTTGGGCCGGGGAATCGTCTCCCTGATTACGACGCCATCAGGGCAGTGTGTGGGCGCGGCTTTCGCCGTCCCCGGTTCCTGTCTGCGTACTGCGGCCCACTCTTGGGCCTGGCTGACTCTCGCCGGATTTCATCCCTTTTCCTCCTGCCGGGATGCGGTATTGGGCAGCCAGCCACACCGCTGACCGTATAGGGCAGGGGGCTGGTGTTCATCGTCTTCGGTTGTTAAAGAGCGGGGTCTTGCTGCATCCCTACTGGGCTGGCCCTGAGGCCTAGGCGTTTCGTGATGCGTTGGAGAGATAGTAGCAATGCTGTTTGCTATTGTCAATAGCAATGCTGCTTTTTTGTGTGTAGGGAAATCCCCGCCGGCCCGCAATCCGTAAGCCACAAAAAAGCCGCTCTAGGCGGCTGGGGGGGCACAACAAGAAGACTTGACGGTCAGCGGTCGTGATGGCTGCGAAGCGCAGCGCGGCTTGGCGTTAGTCCTGTCGTGACGCCACTATGAAGCTAGGTGCCGCCGGGTGGTGGCGCCATAAACCGCCATCCAGGAGATTGAAATGATGGTGATTTGGACCTTTGAAAGTGGCCGACTGACGGCCAGCGATGGCGCGGGTAAGATCCTGCGCTGGTGGATAGTCGAAGCGGAGATTGGTCGCGGCCTGGCGGTGCTGCTCAATCACGCCCAGCCCTTGGGCCGGCTGCTTGTGGCTGGTTGAGTGGAACAGAGGGCCTGGCGCTACGGCGCCCAGGCATGAAAAAGCCCTCCGGAGAGGGCTGTGAAATGACGCGTGGACATGCGTCATCAGGACTTTATTGGGAGATACATGCGTAACTGCACCTGGTGTCGTCCGAACCTTTCCGCCATCCTTTCTCGCAACTCTGGCATGTTTTCGCAAGCTGCAGCCATCCCCACGACGAGCCAAATGTGTTCGGTTAGTTTTTTTAGGCCGTACTGACTGCTGAGCCACTGATGATAGTTTTGTCCCTTGATTGGCTTCGGGGCGTGCTCCTTCAGCCACTTGGCAACATCGGGGTCCAGGTACCCATAGATCAGTTCCATAATGAGCTTTCCCCAATACTTCGGGCGCTGGTGCAGCGTTCCTTTCCAGTTCGTCAGGCGCCCAAATTCTGCCCAGAGCTGATCCGGAAACGTTCGTTCCCACTTTCTCATGTCTTCTTCCAGATAGAGCCTGAGCTTAATTTGCAGCGCATCTTCCTCGCGTTCATATTGATAGCCGGTCGCTTCATCCACCAACGCTATCAGGCCAACGTCTGCAGTGGCCTGCTGAAACCTCACCGCTCTCTGCGCGATCTGCAGCTGCCTGTCCGTCAGTGCAATTTTTGTTTTGTCGTGGGGGCTGAGCGCATGATCAACCAGTGCGCTGGAATAAGCCCTGATCAAATCATTGAACCGCTCTACTTTGATGCCGACGGCATATTTTGCGACGCCTTCCCCGCCTGTATCAAATCTGAAGAACGCCGGTATGTCGCCGTTCTCTGAAGGCATCAGATCGGGCGGCAGATGGGGCTGCAGCGCTCTTACTTTCAGATATTCTGCCAGTTGGCCGCCGTCCGTCTCGATGAGGCCCACAACAACACCTTTGAGGCTGAATACGCGATCCCCTGTACTTAGGACATAGCAGGGGATTTTTGTCCCGGCGATATCCAGATCCCCCCAATGGGTAGCCTTTGGGATGCCATCATCTTCTGCAGGCATCAAATTGGCGTTTTCTATAGGGAGGAGGAAGTCACTGGGTTGCAAATCCAGCCCTTTCTCTGCAGCCAGTTGAAGTAGTGTTGGCTGCCACCTGGCAGGAATCGTGCCAGTCTTCTTCCAGTAAGCTACCGTGCTCTGGCCTTTGCCGATAGCCTCCGCCAACGCAGACTGGCCGCCAAATTTCTCAATAATTGCTTTTGCTGACATAGCGATCCTCATTCAGTAGATTTGATAATTATATCAAAAAAACTGTTATGAAAATATCTTTAGATTGATATTGGCTGAGGACACATTACACCAAACCCCACACCAGAAGGCGCGGTCTACCTGCCCTCAGGCGGCCTGATGTTCCCGTTGACGCGCTTCAGTTCCACCAGGATGGCGTCGAGCCGCTTCTTGATGCCGAACACAGCGAAGGGCAGGGCGATCTACAGCGAGTTCACACCAACAATCTTCGTATGTGTCATGCAGTGCGCCGTGATCTTGTACATGAACACGAGGTAACCGATGCCAAGGGTCACGATGCTGATGATCGCCCACAGGATGATCTTGCCGATGATGCTGGCCAAGTCGATCGTGCACACCAGGCGTCCAACACGTTTTCCCTCGCCGTCATAGGCGTAGGTCTTGCTGATGATGAAGCGCTGCATGTAGTAAGGAAACACGAACAGGGCCAGGCCCAGCGTCACGATCGAGAGCAGCACCCAGACGATCATGTGGCCGATGACATCCATGAAACCCAACTCAGACTTGAGTTGGAGGTTCTGGAACGGCTGGTGAGTGGGGGCGATGTGCAGGACGGATTGTTGCTGAGAGCCGATGTGAGGCTCAGTCGACGACAGTGCGATTTCTTGTTGATGCGACATTTACGGGTTCTCCCTGTTCATACATTTCCACCCTACATTTATGCCAGAAGGCGTGGCCTCATGATCCCGGCCGCCGTGCAGGCGGGCCGAGACTCATTTGTTCTGCTCAAGTTGTGTGGCAAGCCGGGCAGCAGTAGGCGCACCCATTGATGCGTGCATTGCCATATGCGGCCTTGGCGGCAGCAACGGCTCCGTGACAGTTGGGGTACTCGCCAAGGTTGATCTGGTTGTGCGGCGCCGGCATCCAGTTGCAGCCCGTCGTCGCGTTGTGGACTTCGTTGTCTCCGTTGGGCTGCTGGTCTCGATTCAGAATAAACCTAGCCATCTGCTCCTCCTTGTGTTGGCCCTGCGGGCCTGTTGTAGGACGGCCTTGTCGACTTCAATGACAGTGCCTGGTCCCGGTCTTGTGGTTCATGTGGCAGCCGTTCTTGTCGGTACCGCCGCTGTGTGCCCAGACTGGTGCTGTTGCGATGACGCCGAAGACGGCCAGGACGGCGGCTGCGATGATCTTTTTCATGGTTCTCCTCACATATCCACATTAATAATAAGGTTTTGTTACTTGCTGGCCCAAAGTAATCCTCTCGTCCGCGCTCATCAATCAGGGTTTCTCAGAGACCGAAGCCGCACCAGAAGGCGCGGCCCACAATCCTGGCCGCCGGATCGTCAATCAGGATGTCGGGATAGTCGGCTGCGCGGGCGGCATTGTGTGACCTGGCCCACCACATACCGTCCTTTTTCACCAGTTCCTTGACGTACAGCTTCCCATTGATCCAGACGACATAGACCCGCTTCGATATGGGGTCCGTGCGCCGGCGGTTTGCCAGCACCACGGACCCATCGATGATGTGCAAGTCAGTCATGGAGTCGCCGGCCACCTCGAAGCCTATGGTCTGGTCCGGCTTGGCGTCGTTCTTTGCCAGCCAGTCGCGGCGAAACATCAAGATCTTGGTGATGTCGTTGGAAAAGACGATTTCGCCTTTTCCTGCCGATGCCTTGGCGTCTACGAGGCGGATTGGGGCGTGGTCGGCTTCTGGCGCGTCTTGGTCGATCCGCTCGCTGGCTTCGGCTATTCGTTTTGCTAAGGTGGGGCTGAACTCATCAATTGGCCGGCCCAGGCCAAGCGAAAACTTTTTCGCCGCTTCGATGTTCAGTGGGCGCTTTCCCAACAGGTACTGGGAAACCATGCTTTGGTTGCCAATTTCATAGGCGGCACCGAACGCCATCTGGCTCATGGTGGCGTACTGCTTGAATAGCGCGTAAAGCCTGGCTGCGTCTTCCTGCTGCCAAGGCTCTATCTGCTTGGACCGAGACTCATTCATTGTGTTGGCAGTGTAGCGTTGCTATTAAATGACTCAACCAGCATCGCTGTTGACAGCAGCTAACAGCAATGCTACTTTATGGGTTATGAACATCGCCCAATACCTCCGCAAGTCCGGCATTACGCAGTCCGAGTTCGCGCGGTCAATCGGAACAACGCAACCGTTCGTCTGGCAATGGACAAAAGGGTTGCGTCCGGTGCCGGTCGAATGGTGCGCGGATATAGAGCGCGTCACAAATGGCGCTGTGACTCGCCGCGACCTGCGTCCTGACGACTGGAGGCGGATCTGGCCCGAACTCGCCAAGGAGCCCGCCAATGCGTAAGCCCGAGATTGAGAATTTCGTCTGGGCCGCCTTGGCTTGGTTCTGGTTCGCACAGTTTCCCTTCATGGTTCTGATCGGGAACGACTGGCTTTTCGCAAACCTGCCTTTCAATTGGGCCGTCCTCCTTGGCTTGTATTCGATTGCCCTGCCGTTTTTTGTTGCTGGGGCCGTCTATTTGTTCGCCAGGCGGCGGCTTGATCGACTTTCCAAGGAGCCCGCCAATGTCTGACCTGACCATCACGCTGATCGGGGCTGCCGTGTTCTGCGCTGGCTACGTCGTCGGCCACATCCACGCGCTGGTGAGCGATCGCAGGGGAGGGGGCTGGAATGACTGAGCCCCGTTTCCCTCGCTTCACGTCTGGCCCGGGCGTTTTCGGCGCATCCAAGCTTGAAGCCATCATGCCCCTGCATCGCCGTCCGGACGGATTGCTGACAGCACCCGATCACGAAAAGCATCCGCATCCTTCAGCGTCTGCGCTTGCATGGCCTGTAGCCATTCTGCGTCGTCTGCTGTCGCATGTGCGGGTGCTTGCAGGCGGAATCGCAGCCGCTTTGAGAGGTCGCCCATGAAAGCCTCGAATGCCTCCGGATCGCCCCTGAAGGCGTTTCCGTACACGTTCTCCATCAACGCCTTGATGAGCGTCATTTGGGCGCAAATCTCGATGTCCGTCATGGTCGGTTCCTCCCGGAAACGTTTGGTTGTTGGCACTCCCAAGCATACCCGGCTGGAGCCGGCCACCCAACATCCCTGGCGCCCTGATCCAGCGGACACCCGCATCCCTATCGGCCCGCCTGACACCTCAGTGTATGAGCCCTTGCTGGGCCGCATCGAGCGCGTCCAGAAGATCGTCGTCCACAAGATCGGCCTCCAGTTCCAGGCGCCGAAAGACGCTGCAAAGCAGATCGTCGTTGACGTCCTCGCGGCCCGTCACTTCCTGGCAAATCGCCTTTGCCTGCCTGAGCAGGGCTTCGGTCTTCGTAGTTTCCATTTCCATGTCTCCACTGTAGGCCGGCCGGCCGTCAATTAATACGTTCGAGGAAGACACACATGAACACAGCCGATGCGGCCTACCACGTCGTCCACGATTATCCCGGCGGATCGGAATCCCTGGGGCCCCGGGTGGACATTTCTGCGGCAGTGCTGAGGAACAAGGTCAACCGCACCCAGCCGAAAGAGGGCAAGCGGCATCACCTAACGCTGGAGGAGGCCGTGCGGATCACCGATTTCACGGACGACGACAGGATCCTGCGGGCCTGGGCGCGGCAGCGCGGGCTCTTGCTGGTGAAGGCGCCTGCCGGGGCGTCCGAGTGCGACATGGGCATGCTGGAGAAGGTTGCGGCTTTCATGATCGCCAGCGGCGTATTCGGCAAGGAAATCTACGACTCCCTGGCCGACGGCCGCGTGGATCAACGTGAGGTCGGGCGCGTCGAAAACGCGGGCAATCACGTCATGACCGAAGTTGCAGAGGTTGTGCAGCGCATGAAGGGCATGGTGGGGTGATGGAGAACCAAATCTTCCAGCTCTCGCACGTCGTGGCCCGGCGCAATGCCGCGCAAGCCGTCATGGCTGCGCCTGATGGCTTCATGGTGAAGATCGGCCCGCGCACACGCAGCACGGATCAGAACGCGCTCCTGCATGCGCTTTTCGGCGAGGTGGCGAAGAAAGCGACCTGGGGCGGCCGGAGGCTGACTCTGGATCAGTGGAAGGTGCTTTTCATCAGCGGCCACGCCATCGCCACCGGCCTGGGCGCCGACATGGTGCCCGGACTTGAGAACGAGTACGTCAACATCCGCGAGTCGTCTGCCCGCATGTCTGTGGCCAGAATGACCAGCCTCATTGAATACGTGCTGGCCTGGTGCGCGGAAAACGGCGTCGATACCCACGAGGCGCGGATCCGCTACGGGCATGAGGTTGCAGCATGACCTGGAATTCGACATTCACCAAGCCGGCCAAGCCGATGCAGCGCAAGACGCCGATGAAGGCGGGTAAGCCGATGGCGCGTGGCCGCATGAGGCGCAGCGCGAAGTCGCACGGTCCAACTGCTACTGAACATAGATTTCTGGACGCCATAGCGGCCCAAGGCTGCATTCTTTGTCGTCGCCTTGGGTATCCCGGCACCCCGGCAGAAATTCATCACCTGCGGGCCGGCATGGGAGCAGGGCAGCGCAATGACAATCAGACGGTCATTCCGCTTTGCCCGGAACATCATCGCGGCAGTACGGGCTATCACGGCCTGGGGCGCCGCGCATTCGAGCGCGCCTACGGCGTCACAGAGTTGGATCTGCTGCGCGAAGCCTGGGAAGTGCTGGATGCCGGCCGTGCGGAACGTATTGCGCACAACGCATGGTCCACGGCCGATGAACTGGAATACCTCCAGACCATCCAGCCCCTTGCCCGTGCGGCTCACTCGGAGACCGCGTAATGCCGACGCGCGTCATCCGTGACGGAATTCTGACGAGCGAGAGGGTCAACGCCCTGTCGCCACATGCCGAACTCTTCTACCGCCGGCTCATGTCGGTGGTGGATGACTACGGGAGATTTTCGGCCAATCTGACGCTGCTCAGGGCGTCCTGCTACCCGCTGAAACTGGATAGCGTGAAAGAAGACTCGATCAAAAAGCACCTTGCCGAGGCTGAAGGTGCCGGACTGATCGTTCTCTACACGGTCGCAGGCAAGGCGTACTTGGAAATGCAGGACTTTGGACAGCGTATTCAGAGCAAGTCGAAGTTCCCGGCACCCCCGGAAAACACCAATAATCCACCGCCAATTTCTGATGAAAACCAGGATTCCACGGTGAACCACGGTGGATCACCGGGAAAAACCGCTTTAGTCGGAGTCGAAGACGGAGAAAAGACATTGTCGGGCAAGCCCGACGAGACACCGCCCAAACCTGCCGACCAAACACTCTCCCAGGCCAAGGAGGTCCTGGCCTACCTGAACCAGAAGGCAGGCAGAAGCTATCGCCCAAACCCTGCAAACCTCGACCTGATCAAGGCCCGGCTCAAGGAGGGCGCATCCCTGGAGGCCCTGAAAACCGTCATCGACGTGAAAACGGCGCAGTGGCTGGATGACCCAAAGATGACGGATTACCTACGTCCTGCAACCCTGTTCAACCGCACCAAGTGCGAGCAGTACCTTGGCCGTTTGCAAAACGGGTCTGCGAGCTGCGGGTTGGAGTACGACGTATGACCGGCCACCGCCCGCTCATCGAAATGCGCCTGGCTGGCTACATGCCGAAAAGCGCCTTCGTCACGGTCTTGGAAGCTCGTCCTGCGTGGGGGTCGTTCACCCATCCGGACAAAGCTATGGAAATGGGCGGGGCGCCGGACATTGTGATCCTGCCTGACGACAACCCGGCCACGGTGGATCTCCGTTGCCTGCGGGGAGTTGTGGTGCATATCGCCGGCAATAGCCGAGACCGAACTGTCGCCGCGCTGGAGCGCATTGCCGAGTTTGAGCCGGCCAAGGCCATTGCGGGAGGCGATTGGGGCCTGCGAGCCTGGAAACCGAACAAAGGATTTTTCGATCTATGACCCTCATCATCACCCCTGATAACACGGACTTTTCCGCCTACATGGCGGAATCAGAGCCGTCCGTTAAGGTGTTGCCAGCCGAGTCCTGGGAGGCCGCCTTGGTGCGGTCTGTGAACCAGCCGGAACACATCACTGGGGCCCGCCTGCCGTGGTCGAAAACACACGACAGAATCCGCTTTCGGCCGGGCGAAGTGACGCTGTGGCAAGGCATCAACGGGCATGGCAAAAGCCAGATTCTGGGGCAGGCCATTCTCGGGTTCACTGCGCAGGGCCAGAAGTCCTGCATCGCGTCGTTCGAAATGCGCCCCGTATCGACTCTGAAGCGCATGCTTCGTCAGGTTTCGATGAACGATCAGCCCGGGGAAACGGCAGCCAGACAGATGATGTCATGGCTGGCTGGGAAGGTCTGGATCTACGACCAACTCGGCCGGGCTGAGCCCAGGGCCCTGGCCGCTGTCATCCGGTATTGCGCGGAACGACTGAAAATCGACCATTTTGTGATCGACAGTCTCATGCGCTGCGTGGCCGGCGAGGACGACTACAACGGCCAGAAGGACTTCGTTGAACTGCTGTGCCGGCTGGCTCAGGACTGCAACATCCATATCCATCTCGTTCACCACGCCCGCAAGCGCGAGAACGAAGACCAAAAGCCTGGGAAATTCGACGCGAAGGGATCGGGGGCCATTGTCGATCAAGTTGATCAGATGCTGACCATCTGGCGCAACAAGAAAAAGGAAAAAGAGGTGGACCGGGCCTTGAAGGTGCCGGGAGGCTCGATCCCGGAAGACCTGGAAAAAACGCCCGACTGTCTCCTGATCTGCGACAAGAACCGGCACGGGGAATGGGAGGGAACCATAGCCCTCTGGTATCACGCGCCCAGCCTCCAGTACACGCCGGACTTTCGTCGGCTGCCGTTGGATTTCATGCGGAATCGGGGCTATGACGCCTGACGCCATCGAACAGCGCCGCCGCGAGTGCGAGGCGCGCTACGTCCTGTCCATGCTCTACGCCCAGCGCAAGCCCTGGCTCGACAGCATCGGCAAAAAACGCGGCCTGGAAGCACAGAAATACCTTGAGGCCGAAGTGAAGCGGCAATTCAGATTGAAGAAGGAAGCCCCATGACTTTTCATGACCATCCCATGAGCCTGGAGGATCTCGCGTTTCCGCGAGATCGACAGGCGAGAAGCAATACCGGTGCGATACGCAAGATGCAGGCCCTGGGGCGCCTGAAGACCGGCCAGATGAACAAAACCGAGGCGGCCTACGCCCAGCACCTGGAGATCCGCAGGGCGGCCGGCGAGATCCTCTGGTATCGCTTCGAGGGTGTGAAGCTGCGCCTGGCCGACAACACTTTCTACAGCCCGGATTTTTCCGTGCTATTAGCTGACGGCACGCTTGAATGTCACGAGGTTAAGGGTTTCTGGCAGGACGATGCCCGCGTGAAGATCAAGGTCGCAGCCGATCAGTACCCGATGCGTTTCATTGCCGTGAAGGTCCGCGCCAAAAAGAACGGCGGCGGCTGGGACGTGGAGGAATTCTGATGGCCGACTATCTCCACCGAAAATCCCACACCCACCAACGGGCCCGAGAAGCGCTGCGTAAGGCCGGCCACAAGGGGTCGCTGCAGAAGATCGACGCCCTGGTCTACGCCATTGAGGTCGAGACCGGCCGCGCATGTGTGGGCGATCAAACCGAATTCATCCGCGCCTGGCTGGATTCCCTGCCGGTGGCGGCCCGCAGAGAGCCGCCGAAATTCAGGCCGCTGACGATCAAGCCTTTGTCCATGATGCGTCACAACCTGGACCGCGCCGCGCTGGCGGAACCCAAGATGCAGGCGACCGCTGGCAGGGCGGGGAATGGGAACGAGAATTCACCCGTATGGAGGCGCTGATGGAATACCCAACTTTCGTCCGAGCCGAGATCGAGAACTGGATCGCCTGGTGCTGGGCTGGAGAATCGCCGGAACCCAGGGAGCCGAGCCGCTGCTATTCGGCTGAACGCGGCTGGCAAGCGCCTGATTGGGAGTCTGAATCTGACGACGTGCCGCCCAAGATCATCTTCAATGCCGAGCGGGCCGAGCGCGTCCAGGCAATTTTCGACCGACTGCCGACCCTCACGCGCTGCGTACTGCGCTACGAATACACCCAGCGCTCCGCATTCGACCAGTACGAGCGCGGTGTCGAGATGCACGAGGGGCAGATGCGGCCGGTGTGGACCCGCGTCGGCAACAACCGCCGGCAGCGCGCCCGGATCGACCTGAAGATCACCAGGGATCAGTACGCGGCCTGCCTGGATGAATTCAAGATCGAGGTTTTCAAGGAGTTTGAGTGTGAAGTATGCGCATGAGGTGATCGGGCTGATGGGGGCGCTGCCGGGCGTCAGATTCAACGTTCGCCACATCGTGAGCCACGTGGCGCCTACCGCCGGCCCTAGGCAGCGCGCCTCGATCAGGATCGGGGTTCACCGGGTTTTGCGGCAGTTGGAGGAGTCCGGCCAGATCGAAAGCACGCGCGGCAATACTCGCAACGGGGCGAATGCTGAATACTGGTGGAAAACCGTAACATCAAGTTGTGCAAAACCGCATCAAGAACCGTATCATACGTGCAGGGCTCTTACGCCCTGAAGAAACGCAACCCGCCCTTCGAGAGATCGGCGGGTTTTGTTTTTCCACACGCATGATGATTGAGTCAGTCGCCATGCGTGTGGGAGAAGCCGCAGCCATCAACCAGCAGCACCGTCCAGACATCCAAGTCGCCGTGCGACCAGGCCTGGGGCGACAGCCGGAAGGTTCCGGCACATGCTGGCTCTGACCTGCGCCGCTGCGATGTAGGCGATACCCTGGCCGCCTAAATTGGCGTGGGTCGCTGTGCAGCCCCACACCTTGTCTCCTCCGATCCCGCTACCTGGGATCTTTCGCGCCCCGCTTGGTGAATGCTGAGTGGGGCGCGGCTTTATTTTCCAAGGGAAAGCATCTCCAAAACCGGGGTTTATGGTCTAGCGCTGTTGGCGGGTAGCCAGAGGGATTTCCACCATATACTCCATCCAATCATCTAGCGACGTCACATACAGAAAGTAGCCTGCCGTGCCATATGACTGACTGGATACATTGCGGCTGATAACCGCAATTTTCCTGTCGTCGGTCTCAGTGAATCCAACTACGACGTTGCGGCCATAAATCCCTGGCGTGATCGAAGCAGTCGCCTTTGATGGGTTTTTAGTCCAGATCGAATTGCGCTGGATCCAATCCCCGATTTTATGGGCGTTTTCATACTCTGCGTCCTGATTATCTCTATTGAACAAATAGATGTTCATCGCCTGTTCGGTGATCTCCTTCTCCAAGGGGACCGCGCTGAGGCTGGCCGATTTCAGATACTGCGCAATGGCAGCGGTCAGGATGGTGTTCTTCGGGGCGCCAGACATCATGGACAGGTAGTCAATCTGGCGCTCAAGTTCATGGGGGAGTCTCAGGGAAATCACGATTGCCTCGCATATGATGTTTTTGATGTCATTATGATATCAATGTATTCATCGAGCATCAACAGGAGCCGGAAGATGGGCCGCGAGCTATTCAAATCGACTTTTCGGCGCCCAATCCCGCCCACTACTTCACTGTTAGATGATCTGTCAGGCGTTCGCTTGGTGCCCGCGCCTGATCTCGCCGCCTGGGTACAGGCAGCCGTCCTGGCCGAAGACGGCCTGATCCACAATCTAGACCACGCCCACCTGCTGGACGCCGACATCGGCTTCCTGTGGGCGTCGTCAGCATTCACTAAGCGCGGCCGCACGGTAGTTGGCCAGGCCGAACAGGTCATGATCCGCGCCGGCGGCTGGCAGAAGGCCCGCCAGGAGCAGCAACTGCGCGAGTGGTTCGGGCACGTGCCGGAATTCTTGATCACCCTGGCCGCCGACTACTGTGCCCAGTGCAGCGACACCGAGTTCTGCGCGCTGGTCGAACACGAGCTGTACCATGTGGGCCAAGAGCAGGATGAGTTCGGCTCCCCGAAGTTCACGAAGGACGGCATGCCCCGGCTGGCCCTGCGCGGCCACGACGTCGAGGAGTTCGTCGGCGTGGTGAGGCGCTACGGCGCCAGCACCCAGGTCGCCCAGATGGTCGAGGCGGCCAAGCGCCCACCGACCGTCTCCGGCGCCAGCATCGCACACGCTTGCGGCACCTGCCTGAAGGCTGCTGCGTGATAGGAGCCTGCGCCGGTCATATTTTCTTGTCGCGTTGAGTCGGCTTCAATTTTATTCCCCTAGTCGCGATCTGAAGTCTTCGCTCGCCTATTGCCAGTCGGTATTCCTCCCATTCCTTTTCGAGCTGAGTCCATCCGTTTAGCCGGGCTTGTGTGATCATACTTTTGATCCTCTCTTCTGCTTCATCGCACTCCCGGATGGTGACGAAGGATGAGGGATCGGCTAGGTCTTGAGCATATGGCGGCATAATCGCTCCTTGAATTTTCTGTTGTAACAATTGTGGGAAATATTTGGTAGTCCTGCCGTGGCCAAGCTCAAAGACAACCATAAGCACTTTATCGTCCAAGCGCTGGCCTGCTACGACACGCCCAGCGAGGTATCGGCGGCCCTGAAGGAAGAGATGGGTATCGATGTGCCGCGCATGCAGGTCGCCCAGTACGACCCCACGAAGGTGGCCGGCGCCAAGCTGGCGAGAAAGTGGCGCGATCTGTTCGAGGACACCCGCAAGAAGTTTCGCGAGGCCGTGGCCGAGATCCCCATCGCGGACCAGGCCTTCCGGCTGCGGGCCCTGGGCAAGATCTACGACCGGCACATGGCGCGAGGCAACGTGGCGGCCGCGGCGGCTGTGCTCGAGCAGGCCGCCAAGGAGCAGGGCGGCATGTTCACGAACAAACGCGAGGTGAGCGGCCCCAACGGCGGTCCCATCCCGACCATGCCCACCACGATCGAACTGGTGGCCCCCAATGTCCAGCAAAGCGAGGATTGAGCTACCGCCGAAGCTGATCCCGGTTTTCAGCGGCCCGGCCCGGTATCGCGGCGCCCATGGTGGGCGCGGCAGCGGCAAGACGCGCAGTTTCGCCCTGATGACGGCTGTGCGGGCATATATGTTTGCCGAGGCTGGCGTCTCGGGCAAGATACTGTGCGGCCGCGAGTACATGAACTCGCTGGAAGACTCCTCGATGGAGGAGGTCAAGCAGGCGATCCTGTCCGTGCCCTGGCTCGACGCCTATTTCGACATCGGCGAGAAGTACATCCGCACGAAGAATCGGCGGGTGTCATACGCCTTTGCCGGTCTGCGCCACGGCCTGAACAGCATCAAGTCCAAGGCCCGCATCCTGATCGCGTGGGTCGACGAGGGCGAGGACGTCAGCGAGACGGCGTGGATCAAACTGCGCCCGACCGTGCGCGAGGCTGGCTCCGAGATCTGGGTTACCTGGAATCCGGAAAAGGACGGCAGCCCGACCGACAAGCGGTTCCGGAAAAGTCCGCCGGCCAACAGCCGGATCGTCGAGCTGAACTATACGGACAACCCCTGGTTTCCGCCTGAACTGGATGAGGAACGGCGAAACGACCGCGACCTGCTGGACGACCAGACCTACGCCTGGATCTGGGAAGGTGCCTACCGCGAGAACAGCGAGGCGCAGATCCTGTCTGGCAAGTACCGGGTGGCCGAGTTCACGCCGGCTGCCGACTGGGATGGTCCGTACTTCGGCATTGACTGGGGCTTCAGCCAGGATCCGACGGCTGGCGTCAAGTGCTGGATCCACGACCAGCGCCTGTACATCGAGCACGAGGCCGGCAAGGTCGGACTCGAGAACGACGACATCGCGGACTTCATGATTGCCCGGCTGCCGGGCATCGAGAGCCACGCGGTGCGCGCCGACTCGGCCCGGCCGGAGACCATCAGCCACGTCAAGAGCAACGGCCGTGGCACACGCAAGTGCCTGCCGCGCATTGTCGGCGTGGAGAAGTGGAAGGGCAGCGTCGAGGACGGCATCGCGCACCTGCGGTCATACCGCGAGATCGTGATTCATCCGCGCTGCACGAAGACGCTTCACGAGGCGAGGACGTACAGCTACAAGGTCGACCGCCTGACCGGCGATGTGCTGACGGACATCGTGGACAAGAACAACCACTACATCGACGCGAGCCGCTATGCGCTGGGGCCACTCATCAAGCGGCGCGGTGCGGCCGTCGTCAAACCCCTGAGAATGTAATGCTCAAAGTCTCCGACCCATCCCCGCAGATTGACGCGCTGTCCGATGACTGGAAGCTGGCCGCCGATCTGCTGGGCGGCACTCGTGCCATGCGTGCTGCGGGCAAATCGCGCCTGCCGCAATGGCCCAACGAGTCCGGCGAGAGCTATCAGGCGCGCCTGTCCACGGCCACGCTGTTTCCTGCGTTCGGTCGCACCCTGGGCGTCATGGCTGGCAAGCCGTTCTCCAAGGCGCTGACCTACGGCGACGATGTGCCGGCCCGGATCCGCGAGTGGTGTGACGACTGCGACCTGCAGGGCACGAACCTGCACACGTTTGCCGCCGGCATGATGGAAGAGGTGCTGGGGTACGGTATCGCCGGCGTGCTGGTGGAGTTTCCCCGCACTGATGGCGTGCGGACCCTGGCAGATGAGCGGGCGGTCAATGCGCGACCTTATCTGGTGCGCGTCGATCACAGCCAGATCCTGGGATGGCGCGCCAAGCGCGTGAAGGGCGTGTTGCGCCTGACCCAGTTGCGCATCAAGGAAGCCGCCGAAGAAGAGGATGGTGATTACGGCACCAAGACCGTCGAGCGCGTGCGCGTGCTGCGGCCTGGGGCCTGGGAGGTCTGGGAGAAGGGCGAGAAGGACGATTACGCTCTGGTCGAGTCCGGCGCCACGACTTTGCCGGAGATTCCGTTCGTGCCGTTCTACGGCAGGAAGACCGGCTTCATGCTGGGCGAGTCGCCGCTGCTGGATCTGGCGCACCTGAACGTGAAGCACTGGCAGAGCCAGAGCGACCAGGACACGATCCTGCATGTCGCCCGGGTGCCGATCCTGGCCGCCATCACCAGTGATGAAGGTTTCGAGCTGACCGTCGGCGCTTCATCTGCCGTTCGCATTCCCGAGGGCGGCGACCTGAAGTTCGTCGAACATGGCGGCGCTGCGATTGCTGCCGGCCGTGAGTCGCTGCAGGATCTGGAAGACCAGATGATTCAGACTGGCGCTGAGCTCCTGGTACAAAAGCCCGGCCAGCGCTCCGCCACCGAGGCGAACAATGACGCCGAGGCGAACAAGTCTGAGCTGCAGCGCATTGTCGAGGCATTCGAGGACAGCCTGGATCAGTGCCTGCAATTCATGGCGGACTGGGTGGGCGAGCCTCAGGGCGGCCACGTCAGCCTCTTCAAGGACTTCGGTGCCGCGACCCTGACCGACGCGTCGGCCCAACTGATCCTGTC
>Ga0182737_1000262_pt1 | contig 88956 bp, 121 predicted proteins | sample eDN5th30CBELigOP_FD_128878 | JGI IMG/M metagenome (GOLD analysis project Ga0182737, IMG submission 128878) | Enriched Organic Plus compost microbial communities from Emeryville, California, USA - eDNA 5th pass 30_C BE-Lig OP (version 2) (version 2) ... | reverse complement strand
TGAAACCGGAAACGACAGCTTCCGCTTCAAGAACAGCTCTGCGCACGACACTAAAACGACAAAGGAGAAAACGAGGAACTTGACCACGACCGCAGACCCGAAACATACCTAACAGGCGGGTCAATTCTCGGTGGAAACGCCGGGTCAGTTCTCAGTGGCAATCAACAAACGCTCCTCCCTCGGTTCAAAGACTTAACGCCGTGGTTGAATGACAGCGAAAAATGTGACAGAAGTCAACCTATTCCTTTAATTGGAATGAATTCTATGAATTATTCTAATAATTAGAATTTTGGAGTTAGACGTGACTACGAACGCATCAAGCAATGCAGTACGCGCACTTGATATTCTAATAGTTCTGGGGGAAGCAGGCGCTGATGGCTTGGCTCTAGCAGAGATTGCTGAACGCATTGGCGAAGCTAAACCAGCCGTGCATCGTAGCCTCGTTTCGCTTCTTCAAAAGGGCTTCGCCGAACCGGCTGGCAAGCATGGCTTTTACCGGCTTGGACCTGCTATCCCAATGCTCGCGAGAGGGCAGGCCCGTCTTGAACCCCTGATTTCGAAGTTTCGGCCAGGGATGACCGAGTTTGCGCGGCGAAGCGGGCATACCGTTTATATGATGGTGCAGGCGGGCATTGATGCTGTCTGCGCCGAGATGGTTTCGCGGTTTCCAGACCGCCAGTTTACTATGGGGGTTGGCGGACGCGTGCCTATGGGTGTCGCAGCCGGAAGCATCGCACTCATGTCCATAATGCCTGAAGCCGACTGCCTCGCACTGCTTGAAACAAATGCACCGCGTTATCTTAGTCACCCATCAGTTCAGTACGTCGATAAGAGTGTCGTAATTTCCCAGATTGAAGATGCCAGACGGCGGGGTTTTGCTGTCAATATGGCGTACTACTTGCCGGGAGAAGGCGGACTCGGCTTACCGGTGCGCGCTACAAATCCTTATGAACTGAATGCCGCGATTTCGTTCACCGCACCGCTCGAGATGATGACGGAAGATTGGCTTCCCAAGATCATCGATGAACTGCGCGATTGCCTTGGCCACGCAATATAGTTTTCGCCTGCTTCATAAAGGCATGAAGTGAAATATTTCAACATCTTGAACCCTGAAGGAAACCAAATGCAGATTGAAAGACTTGACATAAATCACCGCCGCAGTCGTCTCGTAAAATACAATGGCATGTGTTTCCTATCAGGCCAATTTTCCGATTCTGCAGGGGACATTACTCAGCAAACGATAGAAACACTCGCCAAGATTGACGCTCTTTTGGCACGTGCCGGCACCGACAAATGTCGCCTACTTACCGCACAGATTTGGCTGAAAGACATGTCGGATTTCGCGGCGATGAATCAGGTTTGGGACAGTTGGATAGATAAAGCTAACCCGCCGACGCGATGCTGCGGGCAAGTATTCATGGCCGACCCCGATATGCGTGTCGAGATTGTGGTCTCTGCCGTGATTTAGAGTGCGCTAGTCATCGACATCTAATGATTACAAAAGCGAAGATTTAACTTGTCTAGAAACAAACGCACGATGCGGAGACAAATTGTGCGACTGTTAGCGGATGGACCAGTAATTCCCGATAATCTCTGCGCAGTAGGAACATGCAGTGATGTATAATGGCCTTTCTTGGGGAGCTAAGGGGCATTTGAAACCGTCAGATAGGTCAACTGCTTTCGCCGCAGTCCTTTTTGTTCGGCATCTGCGGCGGCGGGCCATAAACGCAGCCATGACCGAACCGCCCATCCAGGCGGGCGGTATGCTACGAGCCGAAAACTAGTCTTTCGCCTGAGCGTTTCTGCGCAATGACGGACATCTCCGCTTGGCCGAGAATGGTCGCCTTGATCTGATTCTCATCCATCAAACTGAATGCGGTTGCCCAGGCGTCCGCTCTCGCTGCATCGCGTGCCACAACAGTCAACCAACGATAAAGTGCTGCTGAAAATCCGGTCTTTGGGTTGAGCAAATGGTTGAAGCGTCCGGATTCTTCGAATTGAAACCCGCTGAAGCTGGACGTCGCGAGCGCCTGGTCGCGGATATCGACATGTTCTTCGGTTCTAGCTCCGGCTTCGAGATCGGCGATGCCAATGCGCCATGCCGTGCCGTCCGGCCCCGAGCCAAGCGCGCGATACTCCCCCATATCGACCAGCGCATGTTTGACCCCTTCCCTTTGCAACAAAGCCGTCACACGGTCGGTGACGTAGCCCTGAACAATACCGTTCAGGGTCAGAGCCATTGACGGCTTGGAGAAGGCAATCCGGTTCTCATCAAAGAGAACGTGACCGAACCCGACCTTTGCCAGCGCTTCATCCCAAAGCTGTCGCGATGGTCCGTCAGCAGACGGATGTTCTTGTGAAAAATGCTTCTTCAGACAGTTCCAAAGGGGCTGTACCGTCGGATCGAAAAGGCCATCGCTGGCCTGCCAGCATTCATGACAGATACGCAAGACCTCAATCAGATCGGGCGAAGGCGATGCCAGCGCCCCATTGCGATTAAGTTTGGTGAGTTCTGAATCTGTACGATATAGGCTGAAGATGTTCTCCAGCCTTTCCGCCTCTTGAGCAGTTGCACGTAGCAGGCGTTCGGCGGTCGAACGATCAGGATGATAGAGTATGATCTTGGCAGGCGCTCCCATCGCCTGGCCGCGCCAGACGATGGGCTCGGGAAGCTCAAGTGAAGCTGCACTTTTTGGAATAGCGTAGAGCATTACTCCAGCCGCACCGCCAGCAAGTACCAGGCGGCGACTGACACGCCGTCCCCTTTCAATGCGCATGGCTTTCGGCTCCAAGATCGGTGGTCTGTACAGACTGTCCACCGAGAACGTAACTCTCCGGCATTTCGGTGAAAGTGCTGATACGCCCACCCTTTTCCGCGATGAACTTCTCTGCTGCTTCCCGTGTTGAAAACGGCACGGCCTCCTGTGCCCCCATTCCACCCACAGCAGCGCTTTCAATCACGAAAAATGCCTTATGTGCATCGACCCAGTTTTCCGCTCCCGGCTCCTCCCAGCTTGGCGCTTTCGCCATGTCCGAAACGTAGATTGCTGCAATCCCCTTCGGCTCTTCGGGCAGCATTGTAAAGGCGAGTGTGTCGCGGGCGGAGGAGAACCATACCGCCTCATTTGCTGGTTCGAGAATGATCTGGCCCTTGGGGCCAGGATGTTCCAGAACATTCATCCCGCAATAGCGGCCCATAGCGCTTTCTGTCAGGGCGAAAGGAGCAATGACGGCATCTTTCTTTTCATCTGGAGAACATCCGGCAAGCAAAACAAGAAACAGAGGGGCCAGAAACAAAGCGCGTTTCATAATTCTTTCCTCGAGAAAACCAACATGGAAAGGGACAACGGCAGCATGACCCAAAGACCGAGCGCCAGTGTCAGTGCCGGAGCCGAGAGCGTAGCGTTACCGGCTATACCACCCATGCCGGTCAGAGATCCGGCCTGTCCGAGACCGAAATTGAGAAGCCGGTAGGAATCGGCTGGATTGAGAAGAAGCAGACTGTTGAGTATGCCACCGCCAACAATACGGCCCTGATCGAAAACCAGCAGAGCAAGAAGTGCTGCGTCATAGATCAGCACGAAAAACAGCCAGACGCCGATGGCGATACCTGCTGCCGTGCTCCGCTCCCGCACCAGCGTACTTGCGAGAAAGCCGATGGCGATGAACACCGCTCCCAGCAGGACCGACGAGACGATGAGTTTCAATAACGAGAGCCAGCTCCCCGCATCCACGCCAGATCCGGTCACGATCAGCGCTACAGCCGCCACGCCGTAACCAAACAATGTCGCGAAAGCGAGAATGGCAAGCTGGCCGATGAACTTGCCCAGAACCAGCTGAATCCGGCTTATCGGATAGCTTAGAAGCAGCAACATCGTGCCGCGTTCCATCTCACCGACGATTGCATCATGCGAAATGAGAAGAGCAATGAGAGGAATGAGGAAGATGGTCAGGCTGGAGAGGCTAACGATCACCACGTCCAACCTGCTTGCTGCAACAGAACTGCCAGTGGGTGCGCTACCGAGAAAAGTCATGCTCAGAGCCAATGCTGCAAGCAGTAACGTGGTCGCCAGAACCCAGCGATTGCGCAGGCCTTCCTGTATTTCCTTGGAAGCAATAATGAGAATATTGTTCATTCCGCTGCCTCCGCGCGAGCCGCTTCTCCGGCATTGAGAAAATGGGCGTACAGTTCGTCCAGCGTCGGCGGAACAAGATCGAGTTCCGTCAGATTGTCATTCATGGCCACGATTTCGCGAACAAGCGCCATCTTGCCTTCCGTCGGAGCTTCTGTTTCGAAGATATCCGGGCCGAGACGATGCCAGCGCAATGCTGCATTGGCGGTTGTCGAAGGCAACCGGGAGACGTCCGGCGTCTGCACGCGTATGCGAAGCGGCAGTTGTGAAATCCGGCGCAACGTATCGATGGAGCCATCGGCAATGATCTTGCCCTTGTTCGCGATGATGACGCGCCCGACCTTGGTTTCCAGTTCGGTCAATGCATGGGACGACATGAGGATTGTCGTACCTTTGCTCCGCAGTTCTTCGAGAACTTCATAGAAGCTCTGGCGCAAGGCGGGATCGAGACCAGTTGTCGGTTCGTCTAGCAGCAGAACGGATGGTTGCCCAAGCAATGCCTGAGCAAGCCCCAGTCGCTGGCGCATCCCTTTCGAATAGGTGCCAACCCGCCTGTTCGCAGCATGGGCGAGACCAACGCGCTCGAGCAGCTCAATATTTTGAGCAACCGGCATTCTCTTGAGCCGCGCATAGAAGCCAAGCGTTTCCGCGCCCGTCAGCGCCAGATTGAAAGAGACGTGCTCAGGCAGATAACCAAGGCGCAATCTGGCGGCAAAAGCACCCGTCGCCGGGTCCTCACCCAGCACACGAACCGCACCCTTGGTTGGACGGATCAGCCCAAGCATGAGCTTTATCATCGTGGTCTTACCTGCTCCATTATGGCCGACCAGCGCGATGCTTTCTCCAGCGTGAAGGCTGAAACTCGCATCGCTTATAGCGTTGAACCCGCCATAGGACTTCGTGACCTGATCAAGAATGACAGTCTCAGTCATTTGGTTTTCCTTTCGCCGGATCGGCCGGATGCGGCGGCTTCATTAGGGGATGGCTATCGACAACACCGCCCGGCAGAAGCGCCGGGAACTGGGTCTGCGCCCAGCGGATAGTCTCGATTGCCGGACTATTGATGAGAATTTTTGCCTGTGGCGCAGTCCACAAAACCTTGTCGATCAGATCATTGGGTCGGTAAGGGCTGTCAGCGATACCATCGCCATTGAGATCGAAGGCCGGATTGTCGCTCCAGTAATTGCCACGCCCATTGACCGACCAGTCAAGGTTGCGCGTGCCAACATATTTCACCTGATTGCGGTTATTGATGAAGGCATTGCCGCTCATGGCATTGCCCTCTGAACCGGCGGTAAAGTGAATGCCTATGCTGCAGTTCTCGAAACTGTTCTCGGTGAACTTGTTCTTGTTGGCATTGTAAATGAACACGCATTTTTCCGGGCCGAGCCGCGAGGTCTCGCCCACCAGCGTCTCCGTCTTGTCTTCCGCCGGAAGGCCATGTTCAGCTTTTTGAACACCGGCATCAAGCCAGCGGTCTATCGATTGCATTCGCCCGATCACGCGATTGCCGGAAATGACCGAGCTGTTTGCATAATTGAGCAACAAGCCGTGATCCCGATCACCGTCAGACAGGTTATCCATCACCTTGAGGCGATTGGTGTACATGATCGCGAAACCGACAGAATTGTTGCGCGAAACATTGCCGACGACCTGGCTGTCGTCCGTGTACATGTAATGGACGGCGAACCTGACATCCTCCATCACATTGTCGCGGAAGACGTTTTTGCGGCTGGCATTGGTATAGATGCCGTCGCGCCCGTAGCGAATGACGTTGCCGATAACCTGTGCACCGGGGGCATTCCATATGGAAACGCCACTGCCGGTTTGCGCCATGCGCACGCCTCGACGGCCAATGATCTCATTGCCACTTGCGATGGAATTTGCAGCGCCGTGCAAATAAATCCCGTAGAGATTATCGATAAGGCGATTGTTCTCGACGCGTGCGCCCGTGGCGGTTTTTGCCACGAAAATCCCGGAATTGAGGTCGGGCATATTATCGCCCGAGCCGCGCACTTCCAGCCCGCGCACGATAGCGTCTGGTGCGCTGACCGTTATGGCATTGCCCGAGCCAAGTCCGTCTACAACGGCGCCCGGTTCGCCAGTCAGTTCAATGGCGCGGTCGATCATAACCGCGCCATTGTGCTTGCCTTTCAGAAGCCGGACGACATCGCCCGGCTCCGCTTTGTCGATAGCCGCCTGTACGCCTTCGCCTGCCACGACATCGATCTGCCGTGCCTGCAAACCGTCGCACAGAACGACGGTCAGCAGCATTGCGGCGCTCAAGGACTGAAACCGGCGGGGGAACTTCATGGCAGTCAGGCCTTCTTCGGTTCCACGAGCATCCGGCCCTTCATTTCCATGTGCATGGCATGGCAGAACCACGAGCAATAATACCACCACACACCTGGCTTGTTGGCTGTGAAGGTAACTGACGCGGTTGCCTGCGGACCCACCTCCATGTTGACACCATAGTTGATGATGGCAAAGCCGTGGGTGAGGTCTTCGATTTCATCGATGTTAGTGACATAAACCGTCACCTCATCGCCCTGCTGGACGGTGAACTCGGTGAGACCGAAGGCTGGCGCGGCAGACGTCATATAAACGCGCACCTTGTTGCCGTCCCGGATCACCTCATTCGCGTCCATCAGGTCGAGACCATCGGCTTTTGCCTGAGTGACGGCATCGGCGAAGAATGGGTCCTCACGGCTCCAGAAGTTGACGGGATTGATCTTCGAGCGATGAACAATGGTCGCATCATGCGGCTCGGCAAAGCTCGGCCCGTCATGGACAATCACCATCTTCTCATCGGAAATGTCGATGAGCTGATCATTTTCGGGCTTGAGCGGCCCGACATTGAGATAGCGATCCTTGGAGAACTTGTTGAGCGAGATCAGCCACTGACCATCAGCTTCCTTGGTTTGCCCCATGGAAGTGTGGTTGTGACCCGGCTGATAATGCACATCGAGCTTCTGCCGGATCGGATCAACCTTCTCGCCCTTGAAGGCTCGCTTGGCGTCCTCAATGTTCCATTTGCAGATCTGGCTGTCGATGAAGAGCGTCGTATAGGCGTTGCCCTTGCCATCATAAGCGGTATGCAATGGCCCAAGTCCGAGTTCCGGTTCCGCAACTACTGCATCGCGGGGCTTGATCTTGTCGTCGAAAAGTTCGTCGAACTTGCGAACGTCGAACACGGTAACGGTCGGCGATAGCTTACCGTTGGCGACCACGTGGATACCGTCTGGCGCGGTGTTGATACCATGCGGGCTGTTCGGCACGGGAATGTAACGGGTATACTTGGAACCGTGACGTCCATCGATGACCGGTACACCGTTGATTTCCTTGAAATCGCCCTTGGCAACCGCCTCTTCGATACGCTTCAGGTTGAAGATTACGATCCAGTCCTGCTCGCTCGACATCATTTCGGCGAGCGTCGTGCCCTCCTCCGAATTGTAGCAGGTGGCAAAAGCGTACTTGCCCTGATAATCGCAGTCGACATTGTCGAGATTGCCGTCAACCATGATCTGCCAGGCAACCTTCATGGTCTCGCCGTCAACGGCCGTGAAGATTGCATGATATTGCTTGGTGTCGGTCAGATTGCTGCCATCGTTCGGGATCGGTGCGCGATCCTCACCATTACAGAAGACATAGCCGGTTTTCGGATATTTCTGCACGCGCAAGCCATGCACGGTATGCTGGTTCGGAAGCTGAATGATCTTGTCGCATTTCATCACATCAAGACGGATGCGGCAGACACGCGTATTGGCCTTGTCATTGGCATAGAGATAACGCCCGTCATAAGTTCCTTCGGTGAAGGACGGATGCGGGTGGTGCAAGTCACCATTCAGGAATATGCCGCCACGATCTTTGAGGAACTCTTGATCTTGCGGCAGAAGGCCCTCCGTCAGCACCTTCAGGCTCTCATTTGTCTGGCCCCAGCCGGTCGCGCTATCGCGATTGAACACTGGAATGCGCATCAATTCGCGCATTGATGGCAGGCCGACGATACGGACCTCACCGCTCTGGCCGCTGGAAAAGAAGACGTAATATTCGTCCAGTTCTCCAGGCTTCACTTCCGCACTGTGACCAGCGCCGCCAGCAGCAGCCGATGCCGGCTCGGTTGAGCCTGCAAACAGCGCCCCACCTAGACCGCTTGCACCGGCGGCAGCCACAAAGGCCGACGTACCGAGCAGTTGTCTTCGACTGAGCTGCGTTTTCTTGGTTTCTTCGGACATGCTTCTCTCCTTTAGAAAAGTCAGGCAGCAGGACCGGTGTCGGCAACGCCTTCAACCGGTTTTCCTTTGACTGAGATGACGGGTCTGGCCGGTCCACCGCCACGTTCGGCAGCCGCTGCGAGGGGGGCATTGCGGGCTGCGAATTTTTCACGCTTCACACGCACCTGGATCATGTGCGGGCAGCGCTGGTCGTCGTGATAGAGTTCCTGACAATGCATGCAGTAGATGCATTCATTGACGTTGATCTGGCCTTCAGGGTGGATCGCCTCAACCGGACATTCCTTGGCGCAACGGTGGCAGGGCGAACCGCATTCCGGCCAGCGTTTCAGCCATTCGAACATGCGGATGCGTCCGGGAATGGCGAGTGCCGCACCGAGCGGGCACATATAGCGGCAGTAGAAGCGCTCTATGAACAGGCCAGCCGTCAGAAGTGTCAGTGCATAAATGACAAACGGCCACTCACGCGCGAATTTTAGAATTATCGAGGTCTTGAACGGCTCGACTTCCGCAAACACTTCAGCCAGCGCGACCGAATAGAGCGACAGTCCAAACAGGCCGAGGAAGATCATATATTTGAGGGGCCAGAGGCGCTCGTGCAGTCCCCATGGCAGCTTGACTTGCGGCACTTTCAGCCATTGGGCGAGATTGTTGGTGAGTTCCTGAAGGGCGCCAAACGGGCACAGCCAGCCGCAGAACGGTCCGCGACCCCAGAATAACAGCCCCGCCGCCACCGACGCCCACAAAATGAAGATCAGCGGCGATGTCAGGAAGAATTCCCAGTTGAAGCCGGTAATCAGGGAGTTGGTGAAGGTCAGGACATTGACCACCGACAATTGCGCATTGTTGTAGAAGCCAAGCCAGACAAGGATGAACAGGAGATAGCTACGCCGCAGCCAGGTGAAGAAGCGCGGATGCCTGACCAGACTATTCTGGAAGAAGAAGATACCGACAAGAACTGTAATGGCGAAAGCGGTGATGACCACATTGATGCGATTCATCTCCCACATGCGGACCCAGAGCGGATTGCCCTCGCCCAGAATGTCGGCTGCATTTGCTTCGCCGACCGGCTGCGGCTGACGCGGCGCATCAGCGATTGATACAGCAGGCTGGACAGGAGCCGGTTCCGGTTGCTTCGCCAGATATTTATCCGGCAAACTATAGCCGAGATCATAGCTGACATTGGCCTTGTCCCGCGCACCGAAGCCGCGCTGCACCAAGAGCTGCAAATCCCACGGTTCCGTTACGTCGAAGTCGAAGCCGTCCGGGACCTGAAACAGTGCTATCTCGCGCAGACGCGGCGCGCCGTCGGCCATGATGTCGCCGATACGGGTATGGTTCTTGTCACGGAAGCGTACGCCCTGCCCGTCCTGCATCAACTCAATGCGGTCAAAGATACCGCCGCGCACATATCCGGAGCCTTTGAAGGAATAGGCTCCGTCGCCAGCGACCAGGATCGCCTGACGCCCCGGCTTCAGCTGCTTTTGTAACCGTTCGTAGCCATCTTTCCCGAGTAGGCTGATGCCAATCGACGGTACTGAGACCGGCGCGACGTAAAGCTCAATGAATTCGTCGTCGGGATTGGTTGTTTCAGGGTTTTCGGCGGCGCGATCATGTTTGGCGTCACGAAACGCCTGTGTCACGTCACCAACCGACAGTTTCAGGCTGCGAACCGAGCCGTCGCCGATCAATGTTTTCCAGTCGTGTTCTTCACGAATCTGCAAATCAACCGCGCGTTGCACATTGGCTGCGACAGCCTGCACAGGCGTATTTCCGAGCCTCCCACTGCGGATAAGGCCGACTGCCGAGCGAACGACGCTGTCCCCCATGACGAGCACGGTAACTGTGGCACCGCTGACGATTTCCACCTGTGGCGGCTTGCTCTGGCCAGCGGCAACAGCACTCATATCACTATCGACCAACGAGTTCAGCGCAGCCACAACCTTGGCTTCGGGAATGCCGATCAGCACGATCGGCTCTTTGTGGTCTACCAGTTTTATGCCGCGTATGACGCCTTTGGTATCGATGCCGACGACAATATGGATCGGTTTGCCGGAATAGCCGATGGAACTGGTGAAATCTGAATTCAGATAGGCATAGCCGATCACCTCGCCCCGCTTCATCAGTGGAGCGATTGGTGGCTCGCCTTGTGGCTTGCCTATAGCGTCAGCCTCTTTGAAGAGCGTGCTTGCTTCAACCTTGGGAATGTATTTTTCCAGATCAGCGGCAGATGCCGTGGTCTGCCAGCAGAGCGCCAGCACAATCGCAGCCAATACGATGGATCTGACAGCTTCCAGTAAAAATGAAAATGGCTGACTGACGTTTGGAAAACCCTGCTCCGGAAATCGGAAACCCGCAGCGACCATACGGCCCGATAATACTATTTTCACGTCCAACCTGCGTTTGCTCTGCTATTAGTTGCGAGCATGTCTTTCGGTTGGAAATTATCGGATCAGGCAAAGAGTTCATTGATTTAGAACAAATACAAGAAGAAATCGCCCCACGTTATCAACACTGGTAATCCAGAACCACTACAATCCTGCCGACCAACCCGACAAACCGAACCATTGAACGCTTCGGTTAGATTCTCGATCCAAACGTCATCAAATCCTATGGATGCAAAGCGTGAATCGATCATGCGCAACTGATCATCCAAGGCGAGTAATTTCTGATAGTGCCGCTGCGCTATCCCTTCAATCGACATTGGATAGCGCATAGCGTTGAACGCTGTGGAGGTCGGCTTGGCGCGATTAGCTTCCGGTATTCCATTCTCGCTAGAATATCCGCGACAACGCCGGGGAGTAATTTAAGCGCTATACGGCGATCCCCACCTAAAGGCTCTCGCAGTTCACGCTTACCTTTATCGTCGCCTTTCAGATATTCGCGTAGGTCTGGCGGTACGGTGAGTCGCGCAAAATAGCGTCCGTCCCTGTTCAATAAATACCGGGTTTTTCCCGCCATGTTGAAAGTCCATTTTGTAACGTCAAAATGGACAAAAAGGCCGGGAATGCAAGGTTTATAAATGATCTCAAGGGGAAAGAATGGTGGGCGATGAGAGACTCGAACTCCCGACATCTTCGGTGTAAACGAAGCGCTCTACCAACTGAGCTAATCGCCCGACTGTTTCACCAAGTGTCTGGCCAGTCGCTGTGAGAGCCGTTTAGGCAATTCGCGCGACAAGCGCAAGTGCAAAAATCAGCATTCGGCTTCTTTCTTATGTTTTTCTACAGCCCCTTCCGTGTCTTCACCAACGGATAAGCCGACAAGAGAATAGCCAACCGAAAAACGCCGTGAAAAGATCCAGCGCGATCGGCAATCTGGCGCCAACAATGTCACGAAAAGCAACTGAACTGGATTGTAGGGGCGGCGAGTATCACGCCGCCGCCTGAATAATTATCCGGCCAAGCGGTCGGGGGCACGGAGGATGGATGCGCCACCTGCTGCCTGTACGGCGAGGCTTCCATATCCGATACCGGCTGCAAGCGCCCGATAGGCATCGTGACCTTCTAACCATGCATCGATGAAACCGGCATTGAAAGCATCGCCTGCCCCGGTCGTATCAATCACCGGCACGTCCTTTGCCGCCATATGAAGATCCGCTTCAGCCGTGCGCAGCCACGCCCCTTCTCCACCGCCTTTGAGAGCCACAACTGGAAAGTGCTTCGCAAGCGCATCGAGCGCCTTCGCCGGATCGTCATGGCCGGTGATAGCCTGCGCTTCCTCCCGATTGGGCAAGAATATATCAATGCCTTCGCAGGCAGCGAGCAGGTCGGGGTCGTAGATCAGCATTTCATCCCAACTCGGGTCGAGCGAGACGGAAAGACCTGCCGCCTTTGCCTGCTGGACGAGATCAGGGATTTCATGCAGCGTTGCGAATTCAGCGATGTGCAGATGCCCCGCATCCTTCCATTGCAACGCGGCTTCGAGCGTCGAGGGAAGTGCTGAACCGGAGCGGCGCGACAAGAATGCGCGATCATTGCCAATCACACTTGCCACCGTCACCTGTGGCCCAGCATCGTCGGCCCGCTCCAGAAAGCGTAGATCGACACCGTCGATCTTCAAGTCCGGTTCAAGCCCGCGCGACAAGCCATCGAAGCCGAGACGTGCGACCAGCGCCACCGCCCTGCCCGCATGGGCAAGATGGGCGGCAGAGATGAAGGCCCCACCACCTGCCGCCATCTTCATGTTCTCGGCAAAAACCTCGCGTCCGGGCTGTGGCAGCGATTGCAGCCCGGTAAAGATGAGATCACAGTAAATCCGCCCGATACTGAGGACAGCCGGAGACTTGAATTGCCGTTTGAATTGTTGCGGCATCATAGGCGGCCCAGACTTTTCTCGGTCCTGGCATCGAAGAGATAAAGGCTTCCGGCTGGTGCAGACACGGAAAGCGTCCCGCCCGTTGCGGGAATGACCTTGCCAGGAGCCGTTGCAATCACCGATACGCCATTGACATCCAGATGGACCAGCGTTTCCGCACCGAGCGGCTCTACCGCGGTCACAGTCCCGGTGAGCGAAAGGCCACGGGGTGTACCTTCTTCGACTTTCAGGTCGTGCGGACGAACGCCGACCAGAATATCCCCGGCGGGCGCTAGTTCCACACCAGATCCATTGCGGCGCCCCGCAATCAGGTTCATTGACGGACTGCCAATGAAGCGTGCCGTGAACACGTCCGTCGGATTCTCATAAAGCTCGGTCGGCGTTCCGGTCTGAAGAATGCGACCGTCACGCATGACGACGATACGGTCGGCCATGGTCATGGCTTCAACCTGGTCATGGGTCACGTAAACGGTCGTCGTCTTGAGACGCTGATGCAAGCGCTTGATTTCGATGCGCATCTGCGCGCGAAGCTGAGCATCAAGGTTCGACAACGGCTCATCGAAAAGGAAGGCCGACGGATTGCGCACCATGGCGCGACCGATGGCGACGCGCTGGCGCTGTCCACCGGACAATGCCGCCGGTCGACGGTCGAGATAAGGTTCCAGCCCGAGCGCCTTGCTGGTTTCTTCGATGCGCTTGTCCTTCTCGGCTTTCGACAGTTTCGACGTGTAAAGCCCAAAGCCGATATTCTGACGCACTGTCATATGCGGATAAATCGCATAGTTCTGGAACACCATGGCGATGTTGCGCTGCTTCGGATCACGTTCGTTGACGACCTCGCCGCCGATCTTCAGATGACCGTCAGAAATATCCTCAAGCCCGGCGATCATGCGCAAGGTCGTGGACTTGCCGCAACCCGAAGGGCCGACAAAAACGACGAATTCGCCGTCCTTGATCTGGAGATCAATTGCCCGGACCGCCTCGACCTTGCCATAACGCTTGACCAGCTTTTCAAGTTCGATGGTTGCCATCAGCGTGCCTCCACAAGTGCACTGAATTTTTCATTGAGTTCGCGGGCAGCCTTTGCTTCGGCGGCTGCATGGTCGAAAGCGACGGCCTTGAAGCGATCGGCTTCCGCCTTATGCCGCGCAAGTGCAGCATTCATCGCTGTCGGTGCCGGACCGCCAAGACGGTCGCGCACAACCACGAAATGTTGCGGGGAGACCAGTTCCTCAAACTTTTCGCGCCCGAAGGATGGCTCGCGCCCGGCGGACTCGCGGAAAGCGTCAAGGAAAGGTTCAAAACCGTCCTTCTCCAGACCGCCGCCCATGGCAACGACAGCGCGCGCAACCCTGGCCGCGATTTCATGCGCCTGCCGGAACGAAAGGCCTTCGAGGCGTACCAGAGAATCCGCCAGTTCGGTAATGGTGATGCAGGAGCGGCGGATATTTCCCGCCACACGGGCCGGATCGATACGGATCGCGTCGATGAATGCGGCCAAAAGATCGAGCACGCGACCAGCGGATGCGAATGCCTCATAACCCATCGCTTGAGTCTCGCCCTCACTGTCATTCATGTCGGTGAACGGCGTATTATGCATCACGTCCAGAACGGTGCGGGCGCGGCCCATGGTCTGGCTTGCCAAATGACGCATATGTTCGATTGGAACCGGATTGCGCTTCTGTGGCATGATCGACGATATCTGCACGAAGGCATTCGGCACGTAAATCTGGCCGACCTCGAAACTGGTCCAGAACTGGAAGTCCTGGATGAGGCGTCCCAGATGCACGAACAGCAACTCCAGCGCCGAATAAGTCGAGGTGATGTAATCCACCGCCGCAATGCAGCTATAGGAATTGGATAAGGGGGCAGCAAAGCCCAACAGGCTTGCCACTCGTGCGCGATCGATCGGGAAGCCCGAGGTGGTGATGGCCGCCGCCCCCATGGGTGACAGGTTGACGATGGCACGCGCGGCTTCCATCCGTTCCATATCCCGGATAAGAACCTCGATTGCCGCCGAAAGATAGTGACCGAAGGTTGATGGCTGCGCAGGCTGACCATGCGTATAGGCGACGATCAACGTTTCCTTTTCACGCTCGGCAGCAGCAATCATCGCATCAAGCACTTTGCGCGCCTGCGTCATCAGCGTATCAATACGATCCTTGAGACCAAGCTTGAACAGCGTGTGGTCAATATCGTTGCGTGAGCGCGCCGTGTGAAGGCGACCGGCAGTATCGGCACCAATGCGCGCCTTCAGCTCCTTCTCGATGAGGAAGAAAAAATCTTCCACTTCACCCGTATAGGTGAGTTTCGAAGGATCGATTTCCTTGTCGATGGCTTCCAGCGCACCCGCAATGGCTGCGGCCTGTGCGCGATCGAGAATGCCGGTTTCGGTCAGCATAACGAGATGGGCGCGGTCGATGCGGCGGAAGCCGTCGACGTGATGGGTCTTGGCGCCGTCAAAAAGCGGGCGAAGCACGGTTTCCTTGTAAACCGGATCGGGGAAGACACTTTTATCGGACAGCCGTGGATCGAGATCGGACATAGTTCAACCCTTGAGGCCAGCAAGCATGACACCGCGCACGATGTAACGCTGGAGAAGAAGAAAGACGACGAGCGTGGGAAGCGTGGCAATTGCCGCGCCGGTCATAATCATTTCCCACTGGATGGACTGCTCGACGGCGAAGCTCGAAAGCCCGACCGGCAGTGTGTAAAGCTCCGGGCTGGTCGCAACGATCAACGGCCAGAAGAATGCGGTCCAGTTACCGAGGAAGGTGAAGATCGCGAGCGCCGAGAGTGCTGGCGTCACCAGCGGCATGGCAACTTTCCACCAGATCTGGAATTCGTTGAGGCCGTCGACGCGGGCAGCTTCCAGAAAATCGTTGGGAACGCCTTCGAAGAACTGCTTCATGAGGAACGTTCCGAAGGCCGTCATCATGCCGGGGAACATGATGCCCCAGTAGCTGTCCAGCCAGCCAAGCTTGCTCGACATTAGATACCACGGGATTACCAGCATTTCTGTGGGAATCATCAGCGTGGACAGAATGGCGAGAAAGATGAAGTAGCGCCCGCGGAACTGAAATTTCGCCAGCGTATAGCCGACAAGACTGTCGAAGAAGACGTTCGACAATGTGACCACGACCGCAACGATCATGGAATTCAGGAACCAGCGCAGGAAGCGGCCATCGGCTAGAATGGTGACATAGTTCTGCAGTGTTGGCTCTGCCGGGATCAGGCGCAGGTCATAGACCTGTCCCGCCGTCTTGAGCGAAGTGGAGAACATGAAGGCCAGCGGCGTGACCATGATGAGGCCGCCGATAAGCAGTAGTGTCCATGTCACTATACGACCGGGCCGCAGGTTCTGGAAAGGGAGCGGTTTGTTTTGAACGGACGCTGTCATTTCTTTTCCCTCAGGATCCAGAGCTGCAACAGCGAGACGCAAAGCAGGATGGTGAACAGAACAACGGTTTGCGCAGCCGCATACCCCATCGCATAGGAGGAGAAGGCCGTCTGATAGATCATCAGCACCAGTGGTTTGGTGGAGTCGAGCGGTCCGCCGGGATCGTTCGTGGTCATGTTGTAGACCTGATCGAAGATGCGCAGGAAACCGATGGACGAGAAAACGACGAGGAACACCGTAGTGGGCTTCAGAAGCGGGATCGTGATCTTGCGCAGGATCGCCCATTCGCCGAGGCCGTCGATACGTGCGGCTTCATAGAAAGTGTTGGGAACAGCGCGCAGGCCCGCCATGAAGATAATGATCTGGAAGCCGAGACCGGCCCAGATGGACGTCGCCATGATCGCATAGAGACCCTGATCTACCGAGCGCAGAAAGCCCTGCTGCGGAAGTCCCACTGCATTCAGGATATTATTGATGAAGCCGATGGGCGCGGGCTGATAGAACCAGCGCCAGACCCATGCCATGGCGGCAGCCGTGGTGAGGTAAGGCAGGAAATAGAGCGCACGGATAAAGCCGTGCATGATGCGCACGCGGTCCAGAAAATAGGCAATCGTGAACGACACAATGAGGCTGATCGGCGTGCCGACCAGCAGATAGGTGAAAGTGTTCTTGAACACTTTCCAGAATTCCGGATCGGCAAAGAGCTTCTGGTAATTGGCGAAGCCGATGAACTTTGGCGGGTTCATCAGGTCCCAGTCGGTGAGCGACAGCCAGAAGGCCTCCAGCGTCGGGTAAAAGCGGATGACCGAATAAAACAGGATCGGGAGAGCCAGAAAGCTCCATACCCAGATCAACCGTCTTGTGCGCATGGAAAGGCGATCCGTCAGGCGGTTGCCCGAAGGCCCCTTCCCTGTGCCGCCTGTTTCAGCCACCCCGGCTACAGACATTGTCATGTTTCAAGATCCTTCGGCTACGGATTAGAGCCCGTTTCGATCTGAATGAATCAGATCGGCGCTCTAACTGTTTGTTTTGGCGCGCATCTTTTCCGAAACCGTTTCACACTTTTCGGGATGCGCTAGCCGCGCCGTAAACAGCCAAGAGAAGATGAAGCGACCGGAGCCGCTTCATCTTTCGCGATTGCCTTACTTGGCCGCGTCGAGCACATCCTGCTCGGCCTTGGCTGCCTGATCGAGGGATTCCTTGACCGGCTGCTTTTCGAGAATAACGCGATTGGCCATATCGACAGCGATCTGGCGCTGCTTCAGCTCGTCCACGAACATGGTCGTGTGCGCATATTCCAGACCCTTCAGGAACGGGCCGTAGATCGGATCGGCAAGGTTCGCTTCCGTCAAGGCTGCCGAACGGCGCGCAGGCAGTTCGCCCACATCCTTCAACCAGATTTCCATGGCCTCCGGCGAGGAAATGTAGTTCAGGAACTTCTTGGCAGCTTCAAGTTTCTCGCCGCTTGCCTTGGCGCTGATGCCGTTTGCGAAATAGCTCGCATAGTTGGAGCGCACGCCTTCCGCATTAGCCGGAAGCTCGGTCACGCCCCATTCGAAGTCCTTGATGGTGCGGAACGAACCGAGACGGAAGGTGCCGTCGATGGTCATGGCGGCCATACCAGCGCGGAAAGCAGCCTGGCCTTCATCCATGAACTTGACTTCGCCGACCTTATGTTCGGTCTGGAGGCCGGTGTAAAAGGCCAGCGCCTTTTCGCCTGCCGCGTCGTTATAGGCGACCTTGCGGTCATTGTCGGTATAGGGCTGACCGCCGAACTGGCGCACCAGAACCTCACGCCACCAATGCTGGTCCTGTCCAGGCATGTCGAGCGTGATGCCTTCGGCCAGAAGATTTCCGGAAGCGTCGCGCTTCGTCGTCTTCTTGGCAGCTTCGACCATTTCATCCAGCGTCTTGGGCGGATTGTTCGGGTCGAGGCCAGCGTCGGTGAACAGCTTCTTGTTGTAGAAGAGTGCCAGCGAACGCACAGCGGTCGGCAGACCGTAATAATCATCGCCGCGCTTCATCGCCGAAACAATCGGGAAGAATTCGCTTTCGATCTTGTCATGCGGGAACGCATCCTGCGGCAGCGGCTGCAGAATACCGCCAGCCACGAACTTGTCCAACCAGCCGTAGAAAAGCTGCATCACGTCCGGGCTCTTGCCCGCCATCTTCGCTGCGATCACGCGCGTCTGATAGTCGTCGTAAGGGAACGTGACCTGCTTGACCTTGATGTCCGGATTGGCCTTCTCGAAATTCTCGATCAGCTTGTCCATCGCCTTGACGCGTGTCTCGAAGACATACTGCCAATATTCGATTTCGACAGCCTGAGCGGCATTGATCGCAAAGGTGCTGAGCCCCGCAACCAGACCTGCCAATAACAGCTTACGCATTTAAACCTCCCTAATGCCCCGCCCACCGGTACTCGAATGCGGTCGCCAGGCACGGCTGCGGCAGTGCCTCGCACAATCCGCATATTCCACCACATGCCGCGCAGATTATGCGCAGCGCCCATTTCTCCCCATGCTGGAACCCACTTTCCCAACATGAGCCAAGGCAGTCTTCACCACCCTGCCTTTACGGTTCAATGTTGCGAGCGTTTTGTCAATAAGATAATTTAGTTGAATTAATATATTGCTGTTAAAAGCGGCTCGCGTTATCTCTTTTGACGGGAGACAGGAGGGACTATGACATCGAAATCAGATGGGCCATCCGAAGACGAACGTGGCATTACGCCTGTGACAGCACAGGGCGGGTCGCTTGCGGTTACCCTCGGCAAGAATCCCGAGCGAATCCGCGATCATAACCGGCGCGTGGTGCTTGATGTCGTTCGCCGTCATGGCCCTCTTGGCCGGATGCATATCGCCCGCCTTACCCATCTGACGGCACAGGCCATCGCCAATATCGTCGACGAGCTGGTTTCAGAGAATCTGCTCATGCAGCTTGGGCGACTGAAAACCGGGCGTGGCCAGCCGCCGATCCAGTTTGCCGTCAATCCCGAAGGCGCGATGACCATCGGTGTCGAAATGGGTTCGACGCATATGGTGACGACAGTGCTTGATCTGTCCGGCAAGCCGCGCACGCAGCATGTGTGCCCCATTCAGGATGTCGGCCCCGACAGACTCTCCGCACAATTGCGAACGGAAGTCGATGCTGTGAAGGCTTCGTTTCCGGCGCGCTTGCTTGGGATAGGTGTCGTGATGCCGGGTCCGTTCGACATTGAAGGCATGAGTTCGGTCGGCCCGACTACCTTGCCCGGCTGGTCCGGGATCGATGCAGCGGCAGTTCTGAGCGAAGCGTGCGGCCAGTCCGTTCTGGTCGAAAACGACGCCAATGCCGCCGCCGTCGGCGAGCGCCTGTTTGGTGCGGGACATGCGATTTCCAATTTCGCCATGATTTATTTCGGTGCCGGTATCGGGCTTGGCATGATCCAGGACGGCGCACCGTTTCGCGGTGCTTTCGGCAATGCGGGTGAAATCGGTCATATCGTCATCACGCCCAATGGGCGCAGTTGCGCCTGCGGCCAGAAGGGCTGCCTCGAAACTTATGCCTCTCTTCATACCTTGCGTGAGAAGCTTCACGTCGCTGGGATCGAGGATACCGATTTTGACGCGCTGAAAAAGCTGCATGAACAGCGTAATCCCGTCCTGATGGGCTGGGTGCAGGAAGCTGCCGACCATCTGGCGCCAATGATTGCCATGATCGAAAACATTCTCGATCCCGAGACGATCATTCTGGGCGGCATGTTGCCCGATGCGATCATCGACGACCTTATCTGGCATATGGGCGGCCTGCCTATTTCGGTCGCGAGCCGCCGCGCCCGTGCATTGCCGCGCGTCATCCGCGGACAGACTGGCCAGTTCACTGCTGCTTTGGGTGCTGCATCGCTGCCGATGTTCGAGGCCATGACGCCGAAGCTCGATACCAATCCGGAAATCTGACCATGCTTACCGCCCTTCAGCGCATCGAGCGCCAGAAGTCGTCTCCTGCCCTCGTCCGTCTGCATCGCGCTCTAAGCAGGCTACGCTCGACCGTCACGCTGATGCATACGGGTGCGCACCCAGACGATGAGCAAAGCGGCCTGATGGCCTATTTGCGGTTCGGATTGGGTATGCGAGTGGTGATTGCCTGTTCGACACGCGGCGAAGGCGGACAAAATGCGCTTGGCCCCGAACGTAGCGGTGCGCTGGGCGTCATCCGCAGCCGCGAGATGGAAGAAGCGGCACGCATTCTTGATTGCGATGTGCATTGGCTCGGCCATGGTCCAGACGATTCCGTCCATGATTTCGGCTTCTCCAAGGATGGCGACGGTACATTCACCCATTGGGGCGAGAGAAAAACCGTCGAACGACTGGTGCGTGCCTATCGCACCGAGCGTCCGGATATCGTACTGCCGACCTTTCTCGATGTTCCCGGCCAGCACGGCCACCACCGCGCCATGACACGGGCTGCGGAAATGGCCATACAGCTCGCCGCCGATCCCAGCGCCTTTCCGGAACATTTTGCCGAGGGACTGACACCATGGCAGGTGGCGAAGTTTTATCTTCCTGCCTGGTCGGGCGGCGGCGACACCTATGACGACGAGCTTCCTCCACCCGATACGACATTGATGATTCATGCCGCCGGCCGTGATCCAGCGACCGGCGCTGATTTCGACCGTATCGGCGAGTGGTCACGCGCCTGCCATGCCACGCAGGGCATGGGGCACTGGCCTGAGACACCAAAGGTCGAATGGCCGCTGCATCTGAAACTACCGGAAAGTCGTGCTGAAACGACAATCCTTGAGGGATTTCCGGAAACTTTGGCCGCACTTGCTGAGGCCGATGGACTGACATTTGAAACCCGGAGGCAGCTTTTTGACGCTCACTCATCCATTGAGCAGGCAATCGTGGCTTTTCCCGACCGCGAAACCATTGTCAAAAACCTGGTCGAGGCTGCGAAAAGCCTGAAGACTGCTCTGGCCAGCGCACCAGAAGATTTCCTTTTCCGGCACAGACACAGGCTCGAACGCAAAAGACAGGAAAGCGATACCGCCCTGATTCAAGCAGCGTCTCTATTCGAGCGGGCTTATCTGGAAGAGCCTATATTGCCGACAGGTGGAGAAACCCGCCTTGTTGTCGAATACGGCCCCGGAGCAACAAAGGTCGCGGTGGCGGCCGAACCCGTATTACCGGAAAGCTGTTCGATCACCCGCGAGCAGCGGAATTCAGAACGAGAAATTCTGGCCGTTTCACTCGCGAAAAGCGCAGCACTTTCCCCGCTTTTCGAACCGACGTGGCGGTCACTCGGCGGCAACGGACAGGCCTACATCCGGCTAAGGGCGCAGTTTGACAATCATCTGGCAGCGTGCAGCTTCGATCTCGAAGAGCCGTTCACCATCGTTCCACCTGCCTCGGTGAAGATCAATCCGCCAGCCGCTATCATATCGGGCGAACAGCCCCCCTTGCAGGTCCGGCTTATGGTGGATGGCGAGGCCGATCAAGTCACATTCACCTCGCAAAACGGCTGGAATATCAGCTCGAACGGACAGAATGCCGTCTTGCATGGACCTTCCGATCCAGCACCCGGCTTGACCTATCTGCGGGCATCGGTTGACGGGACTCCGGCGTGGCAGATAAACGTCACCAGCTATCCGCATATCAACAGAACCGTCTGGCGCGAGCCTGCAGCGCTGCCGGTACTCGCGCTCGACGTGAAATTGCCCAATGCGCGCATAGGCTATATCGGCGGCGGCGCTGACAATGTTGGCTTGTGGCTGAAACGCATGGGATTTGAGGTCACAGACATCGAGCCGCATCATCTTGCCGGTGATCTGTCAGAATTCACGACTATCGTGGTCGGCATATTTGCCTTCGGTCTGCGTGATGATCTTGCAGCCGCGACGACCAAACTACACCGCTTTGTTTACGACGGCGGACATCTGGTGACACTCTATCATCGGCCAACCGACGGTTGGCAGCCGGATCGGACACCACCGCGAAAACTCTCCATCGGGTTCCCGTCGTTGCGCTGGCGCGTTACAGACCCGAACGCACCGGTCACCATGTTAGTGCCTGAACATCCCCTGCTCGTCGGCCCCAACATTATAAACGAGCACGATTGGGAAGGCTGGCAAAAGGAACGTGGGCTCTATTTCGCTTCTGGATGGGATGACGCCTACCAGCCGCTGCTTTCCACGCATGATGACGGGGAGCAACCGCTTTTCGGCGCACTCATTTCAGCGACAATCGGCAAGGGCCGCCATACCCATACAAGCTTGGTCCTGCATCATCAGCTCGACAAGCTTGTTCCCGGTGCATTCCGGCTCATCGCCAATCTGGTACAACCTGCGGGATAGTTTCGCTCATGTCTGTTTCTTGAAATATTCATGACATCGAAGCTATCTTGGATGGAAAGTATTTCCTTTATATTTCATTTCACTAATTAATTTTTCTTGAGTTCCCTTCGACACGAAATTCGCTCTATCTCGACGTGTATTTGACTCATGGAGATGAATTATCATGCGCAATCTGGTACGTGTTTCTTTGACCGGTCTTTTCCTCGGTGCAAATCTTACGATGGCCTTCGCACAGGCAACGCCTGAACAGATGGAAATGGCTTATAATGCCGCCCGCAACCAGCTTGGCGTACTCCAGTACTGCCAGGAAAAGGGTTACACCGATGGCGGAGCCATCGAAATCCAGACAAAGATGATTGCGCTTATCCCGGCTCCATCCGACACGAGCAAGGCCGAGGCTGCTGAGGCAACCGGCAAGCAGGGCAAGGTCTCTGCGATGGGCATGGAACAGGATATTGCCACCAGCGCAAAAGCACAGAATGTCTCCGAGGAAAAGCTCTGCCAGACCATGGCCGATGCCGTTAAGCAGGCTGGCGCCCAGCTTCCGCAGTAAGGCGGATCAACGCGACCTCAGGAAAAAGAGCCCTGCGCAAGCGGGCTTTTTGTTGCCTGAGATTTATATTCCAATTTGCTTAAATATATCGCATCCCGAGATCGCAGTTTTTGTTTTAAATTCAGCACTTTATTAATCATATGCAATACTCATCTTCCGTTTACCATGCAACTTAAGAGGGTGCACATAATTGCCGCGTAATTTGCTCCCAGGTCACAGCGACCACTAAACAAGCAAGAATGATCTCAGGAGCAACACATGACCAAGTTTTTCGCACGCTTCCGTAAGGACGAATCCGGCGCAACCGCTATCGAATATGGCCTCATCGCGGCCTTGATCTCGGTGGCGATCATCGCTGGAGCCTCCACCCTCGGCTCTGATATTGGCCAAAAATTTAAGGACATTAGCACAGCCGTCAAAGACGCAGAGACCGCTTCAAAATAATAAGATTACATAGACACTAACTTATAAAGGCCCCTTCATTGAAGGGGCCTTTATAATTACTGCATCTCGCCGATGAGTATGTATCATCATAGCGAACCAAGCTAACGCTCTGCAATCTTTATTGATTATGGGCTGCATATAGAAACGCGCATAATCCCTCTAAATAGTGGTTCGCCGCGTGGTTTTTGCGTATTCCAGCGCTGACCCCGGCCATTCGGGAGTAGCGAACATGTCATTGAAATCCATTTTACTGGCACTTGGTATCGGCGTAGCGGGATTAACACTCAGCGGCTGTGTTTCCGAGGGCTATTACGGCTCAGGCAATTACGATCCGTATTATGTTCGCGGCGGATATGTAGGCACGGGCGTCGTCTACGACAGTGGCGGCTATTATCGGAACTATCCACGCTATTACCGAAGCTCGCGCTACTATCGCGACCGCGATTATTATCGCTATCGTGACCGGGATCGTCCGGGCCGTCCGCCTCACAGCAGACCGGATCGCCCCCGTCCGCCACGGCCGGATCGTCCACCGTCAGGCAATGATGGTGGAGGTCGTCCGAATCCGGGCAATCTGCCGATTATTGAGCCGATCAAGCGTGGTCCTCATAACTGAAACAAAACACCCGCCGAAATCCGGCGGGTGTTTTGCATAGAAGGAACCAACGTCAGAGCTTGATGACATATTCCTTACGGGTGGTCTCGATGACTTCCCAGCTTCCCTTGAAACCCGGTCGGATGACAAAACTGTCTCCCGTTCCGACTTCCCGGCTTGATCCGCCTTCTTCGCTGAGGACAGACCGGCCTGACAGGATGTGGCAGAACTCCCATTCGTCATACTCGATACGCCATTTTCCGGGCGTGCTTTCCCATATGCCTGCAAAGAGCGTCCCCTCGGCATTTTCTTCCAGATTCCAAGTGCGGAATTTCGGATCACCGGAAAGAACGCGCTCCGGTAATGGCGCGCCTTCTTCCGGTTCAACGCCGGGCAGGTTGAAATCGAGAAACCGGCTCATGGATCAGACCTTTGCCAGCGCCTGCTCAATATCGGCGATGATGTCGTCGGCGTCTTCGATACCAATCGACAGACGCACCACATCCGGCCCGGCACCTGCCGCTACCTTCTGCTCGTCGCTGAGCTGACGGTGGGTGGTAGAGGCCGGATGAATGACCAGCGAGCGCGTGTCCCCAATATTGGCGAGAAGCGAGAACAGGTCGAGGCTGTCGACGAACTTCACGCCCGCGTCATAGCCACCCTTGAGACCGAAGGTGAACACCGAACCGGCGCCTTTCGGTGCATATTTCTGCTGGAGCGCATGGAACTTATCATGCGGCAGACCGGCATAGTTCACCCAGGACACTTTTTCATGACCATGCAGCCAAGAAGCTACTTTCAAAGCGTTGTCGCTGTGGCGCTGCATGCGCAGTGGCAGAGTTTCCGCACCCGTCAGAATCTGGAAAGCGTTGAACGGCGAAATTGCCGGGCCGAAATCACGCAGACCCAGCACACGGGCCGCAATGGCGAAGGAGATATTGCCAAAGGTCTTGTGCAGTTCCAGACCGGCATAATCCGGACGCGGTTCGGTCAGAAGCGGATAGTTGCCGGACTTCGCCCAGTCGAACGTACCGCCATCGACCAGAATGCCGCCCATGGAATTGCCATGCCCGCCGATGAACTTGGTCAGCGAGTGAACAACGATATCCGCGCCGTGTTCGATCGGACGCACCAAGTAGGGCGATGCCAGCGTGTTGTCCACGATCAGCGGCAGGCCATTTCTATGGGCGATTTCAGCGATAGCCTCGATATCCACCACGATGCCGCCCGGATTGGCAAAGCTTTCGATGAAGATGGCGCGCGTCTTGCTGTCAATCTGCTTGGCAAAATCGGTTGGGTTGGTGGCATCTGCCCAACGCACCTGCCAGCCGAAGGATTTGAACGACTGGCCGAACTGGTTGATCGAGCCGCCGTAAAGCTGGTGTGCGGCAACGAAATTATCGCCCGGCTGAAGCAACGTATGGAACACGAGCAACTGCGCTGCGTGACCGGATGCGGTCGCGACCGCCGCCGTACCGCCTTCGAGTGCGGCAATGCGCTCTTCCAGAACAGCGGTCGTCGGATTTGTGATGCGCGTGTAGATATTCCCGAATGCCTGTAGGCCGAACAGCGAAGCGGCGTGGTCCGCATCGTCGAACACAAACGAAGTCGTCTGATAGATCGGCGTTGCGCGGGCACCGGTTGTCGGATCGGGCTTTGCCCCTGCGTGAACGGCAAGCGTTTCAATTCCGGGAGAGCGTTTCGACATCATTTCCTCCTATGTCCCAAACCCTAAATCAGATCCGGACGTTAGGCGTTGCCACCAGGAAAGCAAAGGCGGATTTTTCACCAAATGCCGGAATCGCAGAAATTAATTCCGAAAGTTCTTATTTGCCGATCAGGCGAGGATATTCGATAGCAGGACAACGATCCATGATGACGGTGACGCCTGCTTCTCTGGCCCGGTTTCCAGCTTCTTCATGCACCACGCCGAGTTGTGTCCACAAGACTTTCGGGCGATGCTTCAATGCAAAAACTTCATCCACAATACCCGGCAGCGAATATGGTTCGCGGAACACATCCACCATATCCACCGGCTCTTCTATATCGGCGAGACGCGCCACGACATGCTGGCCATGAATATCCTTTCCCGCCTGCCCCGGATTGACCGGAATCACGCGGTATCCCTTGGAAAGCAGGAATTCCATCACGCCATTGCTCGGGCGCTCCGGCTTCGGTGATGCACCAAGAAGCGCGATCGTTTTGACGGAAAGAAGGATATCTCGGATCTGTTCGTCAGAAGGGTTTTGCATCTCAGTCTCTTTCAAGTGGCCGGAGCCAGCGCTTGCATGAAGGTAGCCGCTCCCTCTATTGATAAATAGATTTGGGAGGAACACATGAATATCAATACCGCGCAGGAGCGGAATGTCGATATGGCGACGACGCGCCAATCCTTAAGCCCCGTTATGAGCATTGAAGAGCTCCGCGCATTCATGAGGCGCGAGTTTCCGCAACTCGGAGACGCCTTCGAGTTCACGGCAATTGATGGCGGTTCTGCATCCATGCGGCTTCATGCCGATGAACAACATCTGCGTCCCGGTGGCACGGTTTCCGGCCCCTCGCTTTTCGCGCTCGCCGATGTGACGGCCTATGCTGCCATATTGGCCCATATCGGCCCCGTGGCGCTGGCCGTGACGACGAACCTGAACATCAACTTTCTGCGCAAGCCCTCCCCCGGCACCGTCGAGGCCGTCGCCCACCTCCTGAAACTCGGCAAGCGCCTTGCTGTACTCGACATCAGCCTGACCGACGGTACAAGCGGCGAGCTGGTGGCCCATGCAACGACAACTTACTCGATCCCCCCGCATATAAGCACCTAAAAAGATAAGGTATTATAATACCAAACTTATAACTATTTGAATTTATTGTATTTTTAAAACAAAGCTTCAAATATAAGGCTTGACGCCCCCTCGGACATTGTGTATCGACCCGCCAGCAGTGAGCAGAAGTTATCTTTTGCCCGCTCGTTCGGGTTGGACACGATCCAACACAAGCAACAAAAAAAGCCCTGATTTTCAAGATCCGGGATTAAGTCAAGGAAGACTTCAATGGCAACTTTCTCTCAGAAGCCGGCCGAAGTGGTGAAGAAGTGGGTGCTGATCGACGCCGAAGGCCTCGTGCTCGGCCGTCTCGCCACCATCGTCGCCAATCGCCTGCGCGGCAAGCACAAAGCAACCTTTACCCCGCATGTTGACGATGGCGACAATGTCGTAATCATCAATGCCGACAAGGTTGTTCTGACCGGCAAGAAGTACACCGACAAGGTCTATTACTGGCACACCGGCCATCCGGGCGGCATCAAGGAACGCACTGCTCGCCAGATTCTCGAAGGCCGTTTCCCGGAACGCGTCGTCGAAAAGGCCATTGAGCGTATGATCCCGCGCGGTCCGCTCGGTCGTCGCCAGATGAAGAACCTGCGCGTCTATGCAGGCCCGAACCATCAGCAGGAAGCTCAGCAGCCGGAAGTCCTCGACGTCGCCGCGCTGAACCGCAAGAACAAAGGGAATGCATAATCATGGCTGAGCAGCTCAACTCGCTCGAAGAACTCGGCACTGTTGCCAAGACCGAAGCTGCCGCTCCGGTTCACGTCCAGAAGCTGGACGCACAGGGCCGCGCTTATGCCACTGGCAAGCGTAAGGACGCCGTTGCACGCGTATGGGTCAAGCCGGGCACCGGCAAGATCACCGTCAACGACAAGGAATTCGAAAAGTATTTCGCACGTCCGGTCCTGCAGATGATCCTGCAGCAGCCAATCGTCGCTTCGAATCGCGCTGGTCAGTTCGACATCGTTGCCACCGTTGCCGGTGGTGGCCTCTCCGGTCAGGCCGGTGCTGTTCGTCACGGCATCTCGAAGGCCCTCACCTACTACGAACCAGGCCTGCGCACGGTTCTCAAGAAGGGTGGCTTCCTGACCCGCGACAGCCGCGTTGTTGAACGTAAGAAGTACGGTAAGGCCAAGGCTCGCCGTTCGTTCCAGTTCTCCAAGCGCTAACGCGCTTAGGGCCAGTTCTCCAAGCGCTAATATCTATCGCTTCACAGCTTACGGAAAAGCGGACCTTCGGGCCCGCTTTTTTTTGTTTTCGCTCATTATCGGGTTTCAGCTCCCCAACTGCGGATAGACTTGCCGTTTATCTCGAGCTGTTTCTCAGGCGATTGCTTATAATAATCGGGCGCCATCCCGGAAATCCAGTCACCATAGCTCGGATTGGGCAGCATGAAGTATTTCGTTCCGAAAGTTTCCCGGCTGGCCTCCACGAACGCGCGCCGCTGCTGATTACTCTTGTGATAGGTTGCAGTTCCAAAGTCGTTGAGATTATCCCCTACATAGACAACAACCTCATATCCCCTAGCCTTAATACTATCGAAACGGCCCTGCTTGTTGGACTGACCGCTATTCAGCAAAAGGGTTTTCGCTGACACGCCGGGAAAACCCGGTTTTCTTATATTTGCTGCCGTTGGCTCAAATGACTTCGCATCGCGGTTCGTGACATAAAACATCGTGCCGCCGTTTGAATTGACATGTCTCGCAAACTCTACGGCACCCGCGATGGGACGTGCTTGCTCTGCTGCCATCCAGCCCGCCCAGGTCTTCTCCGTATATGGCGCGCCTTGCTCGACGCGCCATCCCGCATAGGCAGTATTATCGATCATTGTCTCATCGAGATCGACAATCACAGCCTTTTGCGTCCCTTCGTCGGCTTAGCCGCATCGAAAGCCTGCCGCGCACCATTGAACGCCTGATAAGCCGGCGCATCATATTCGCCCGACTGTTGCATCCAGTTGATTGCGCTTACATTCTGCTGTTCCAGCTGATAACTGGCGCCAAGCTGGTTCGTTGCGCAGCCCGAAAGCGCAGCGGAACAAGCCAGAATGGCCGAGATTGCAAGAAGTGTTTTCCGCATTATGTCCCTCCATGAAAGAGAGCCATTAGCGCAGAAGGTTTCCCGCACCTCAATTGCCGTTATGTGCCCTCAATATATTGGGCGACAGTGCGGCTTCATCACAGTTGCAAGCCGGTTCGATAGTCGTCATGAGTAGGAAAATCCGAAGCATCTTCACGAACGGATAAGCACATGTCCTCGTCTGCAACATCCAACCGCTTTGCGGTCACACCGGAGCCTCCCTATCTGATCGTCACCTTTGCGTCGCAGCGTGTCCCTGGCGATGACGATGGCTATGGCGACATGGCGGTACGCATGGGGAAACTTGCGGCGAAACAGCCCGGCTATCTTGGCATCGAAAGCGCGCGTGACGCGGAAGGCTTTGGCATCACCAACTCCTTCTGGGCCGACGAGGAAAGCATCCGCGCATGGAAGCGCGATGTGGATCATCTTGTGGCGCAGAAGTTCGGGCGCCAGAAGTGGTACGAAACCTATCGCGTGCGTATCGGTCGTGTCGAACGCGCATATGGATTTGATGCCAAGAGCGAATGAAAACGCTATAGAAGCCAGACTATCATCGGGGAGACGGCCATGCCCTCAAAGACCATCGACCATGCGATCACTGCCCGCAGCCTGACGAGCGCTGCAACGGATCCTACGCATGCCGGTGTGCTGTCGTTCATGCGGCGCGTATACACGAAATCGCTGAAGAGCGCAGAGGCGGTCGTCTGGGGTATTCCTTTCGATGCAGCCGTATCCAACCGGCCCGGCGCGCGTTTCGGACCTCAAGCGATCCGGCGAGCATCGGCGATCTTCGACAATGACCCGCAATACCCATTTCAGCGTGATCTCTTCGAAAAGCTGGCCGTCATCGACTATGGCGACTGCCTGCTCGACTATGGCAATCACTACAAGACCCCAGCCACCATCGAGCGTGAAGCAGCAAAAATCCTGAAATCGGATGCGTTTCTGCTAACGCTTGGCGGCGATCATTTCATCACATGGCCGCTGCTCAAGGCCCATGCCGCAAAATATGGCCCGTTGGCACTCGTTCAGTTCGATGCGCATCAGGATACGTGGTTTGACGACGGCAAGCGGATCGATCACGGCTCCTTCGTGGCCCGCGCGGTCCGCGACGGTATTATCGATCCCGACCACTCGATCCAGATCGGTATCCGCACACACGCCCCGGAGGATTGCGGCATCAAGATCATTTATGGCCATGAGGTCGAAGACATGTCGGCGGCGGCGATTGCCGATGAAATCCTGCGGCGCACCAATGGCAAGAATACCTACCTGACCTTCGATATCGACTGTCTTGATCCGGCCTTCGCGCCAGGAACAGGCACCCCGGTCGCGGGTGGCCCTTCTTCGGCAAAGATGCTGTCTGTGCTGCGCAAGTTGACGGCTCTTGACTTCGTGGGCGCGGATGTGGTCGAGGTTGCACCGGCTTACGATCACGCCGATATAACAGCAATCGCGGGAGCGACGATCGCAATGTACTATCTGGGCCTTCTGGCCGAACGGAAAGAACGACGATGAAGCGCGTTGCTTGTTCATAGATTGATTCAAGCAGATCGAGAACTGATTCCGAATACTGTCGTAACTTTCTGAATTCAAAGGCAAAACGCATGAAACCGAAAATCTTCATTGATGGCGAGCACGGCACAACCGGCTTGCAGATTCGCACCCGTCTGGCCGAGCGCGACGATCTTGAAGTAATCTCCATCCCGGAAGCCGAGCGGCGCAACAAGGATTTGCGCGCCGACTATCTGCGCGCTGCCGATATTGCGATCCTGTGCCTGCCGGACGATGCCTCCAAGGAAGCAGTTTCCCTGCTCGAAGGCCATAACTCGACCCGCATCATCGATACATCGACCGCTCATCGCGTCCATCCGGACTGGGCTTACGGTTTTGCTGAACTGGCCAAAGGTCAACGTGAACGCATTGCCGAGGCGCGCCTCGTCGCTAATCCGGGCTGCTATCCTACCGGTGCAATTGCGCTTGTCCGACCGCTGCGCGATGCGGGTCTGTTGCCTGCCGACTATCCGGTCAGCGTCAATGCTGTCTCCGGCTATACGGGCGGTGGCAAGCAGATGATTGCGCAGATGGAAGATGCGAACCATCCCGAGCATCTTGCCGCAAACAATTTCCTCTACGGACTGCCGCTCAAGCACAAGCATGTGCCTGAATTGCAGATGCATGGTCGTCTGGATCGCCGCCCGATCTTTTCGCCCAGCGTCGGACGCTTCCCCCAGGGCATGATCGTACAGGTTCCGCTGTTCCTGACCGAACTTGAGGGAACGCCATCGCTTGCAAAGGTTCATGCCGCGCTGACCGATCACTATGCCGGTCAGGACATCGTCGAAGTCGTACCACTTGAAGAAAGCGCCAAACTGGCGCGTGTCGATGCGGAAGAGCTAGCCGGCAAAGACGGCATGAAGCTTTTTGTCTTCGGCACCGAGGATGATGGAGAGGTCAATCTGGTAGCGCTGCTCGACAATCTGGGCAAGGGTGCATCGGGCGCAGCCGTCCAGAACATGAACCTCATGCTTGGTAAAGCCTGATGACGAAGAAGCCGGTATTTCCAATAGAATGGAATATCGGCTCCTATGAGCCTTTGGCAGATACGCATTCAAGCCTCGTCTGGAAGGTCGAACGCATCGATCATCCAGACGAGGTTTTTGTCGTCAAGCAATTGAAGCCAGCCGGAATGGAAGAACTGCGCGGCGCGCATTATCTGGATTGGCAGGACGGCCATGGTGCTGCACGATTATACGGCCTCAAAGGTACATCGATGCTGCTCGAATATGCGGGCGACTATCACCTTGATGAACACCTGAAATGCGGCAAGGATGCCGAATGTCTGCAGATATTCGGCGACGTCCTGAGCGCGCTGCACACGCCCTCTCCTGCCCCGATACCGGTTGATTTGCAACCACTGGACAGGCACTTCTCCGGTCTCTTCGCCGTGGCGCATGAAAGTCCGACCTATGCAGACGGAGCGGCAACTGCAAAGCGCCTTCTGGCGACGCCGCACAAGGCCATTCCGCTGCATGGTGATATTCACCATGAGAACATCATCAGGGGACCACGCGGCTGGCTCGCCATCGACCCGCACGGGCTTGTCGGCGATGCTGCCTTCGATGCGGCAAATATATTCTACAATCCGCTCGACCGGGACGATCTCTGCCTCGACCTTGAACGCGCCCGGCATATGGCCGAGCATTTCGCGCCGATCATCGGGCGCGAACCCGCCTACATTCTGGATTATGCCTTCGCCTATGGCTATCTGTCAGCCGCGTGGCACCGCGAAGACGGCAATGGCGCGGAGGAAGCGCGTGAACTGAAGATCGCGTCCGCGCTCAGGCACCTGCGCCAGACGGCTTACCCTTCATAGGCACCTTTGGTTGCACGCCAGTGTGCAACCGCGAAGGCCAGCACAATCAGCGCAAAGAACTGGTGTGTCAGGCCAAGATGCAGCGGAACGCTCATCAGAAGCGTGGCAATGCCGATAGCGGCCTGCACGAGAACCAATCCAAGGAGAACAATGGTGCGGCGCGCATGGGTGGTGCCGGGCGCCTGCTTCCAAACCTGTAGAGAATGCAGTACGGCCAGAACAAGCACCGTGTAGGCGAACATGCGGTGCACGAATTGCACAGTCTTTGGGTTTTCAAACAGGTTGCGCCACCATGGCGATTGGATGAACAGATCGGATGGGATGATCGAGCCATCCATCAGCGGCCATGTATTATAGGTGAGACCGGCATGAAGCCCGGCCACCAGACCACCCAGGTAAATCTGCACGAGCACGGCAAACACGATCCACCCGGCAAAGCGCTGGATCGACCTTTCTGCTGGTCGTTCACTATAAGTGACAAGCCCGCGCGCAATATAGAAAACCGCCGTTATGATAATACAGGCTGTCGTCAGATGGATCGCCAGACGGTACTGGCTGACACTTGTCAGCTCACTCAGGCCGGAAGCAACCATCCACCAGCCAATAGCACCTTGCAGGCCACCGAGTGCAAGAAGGCCCAGCATACGATACTTGAGGCCGCCCCTAAGGCGCCCCGTTACCCAGAAGAAGGCCAGTGGAACAGCAACCAGAAATCCAACAAAGCGCGCCAGCAGGCGGTGCGCCCACTCCCACCAGAAAATATACTGGAATTCTTCAAGGGACATTCCCTTGTTGATCTGCTGGTACTGCGGAATCTGACGATACTTGTCGAACTCTTCCACCCATTCGGCGTGGTTGAGCGGCGGAATTACACCGTGGATCGGTTTCCATTCGGTAATGGAGAGGCCTGAACCTGTCATACGGGTAGCACCGCCAACCATGACGATGGCAATCAGCACGACGAAAACCGCATAAAGCCAGTAACGCACCAGGCGACGGTCGCGATCCTCTTGCGATGATCTGGAACCTTGCCCTATACGCTGCGCCGTCGCTACCGTCATGTCATTCACCCTTCGATACTAAGCCGAAGTGTCTGAATCAAAAAGCGGCAGGCCGTGGCGAAAATGGTAATTTTTCAAGTACTGGAGCGGAGCGTACTTAAAGTACGTAAGCACCGGAACGCAGAAAATTGCCATTTGCAGACCGGCATGGCGACTTTTGGAACAGACACGAAGGATACATGCCGCATAGGCGAGCCCGTTACAAGTTCGCGTCACGCGACATGCCGCCGCGTTTTTGCCCTTTCACTGGCCCCGTTCACCGGTTAGTGAAGAACGGGAAAAGGAGAATTGCACCATGCCCGTTCGGCTGAAGAAACTGATCGGCACTTTTTTGCTGGTTTCACTGGTCATCATCTATGCGGTGTTCGCGACCATCATCGCCGTGGCGCATCTCGCTGAATCGAGCGCTTGGGTACATCTCCTGTATTTCTTCGTCACCGGTATTCTCTGGGTTTTGCCAGCCATGGGCATCATCTGGTGGATGGCGCAGCCACCACGCAAGAAACAACATTAATCCCATTTGAGGATGCTGCAGACTATGGCGGGTGACGTTGCAGCGCGAATTCTGATAGATTTCAAAGAAATCGGTCAATTCTGGAACGATGCTGCAGCCATTCATGGTGCGCCGCAATCGTTTGCGTGGATCCATAATTGGCACGCGATCGTCAATGCTGACAGTTTCGTTGTCGGACTCTTTGACAGCAATGGTCCAATCCTGCTTGTGCCGCTGGAAGTCGTTAGCCAGAATGGCGCGAAAATCGCGCGTTATCCCGGTGGAAGCCACGCCAATTGCAATTTCCCATGGCTGCGAAAGGAATATGGCGGCATCCTCGGACGCGAGGTAGTCCGGCAACTGATCGAGGTGATCCGCAAAGCACGGCCTGACATCGATGCGCTGTCACTGACACGCCAGCTTTCTGAACTGCAAGGCGCGGCCAGTCCTCTGCTCACTCTCGGAAAAGCGCCCAATCCAAATCCAGTGCTCGCCGCATCGCTTGATGGTGGCTTCGATGCAGTGCTTGATCGCGCCAACCGCAAGCGAAAACTGAAAAAGCATCGTCAGCACAGTCGCCGTTATGAAGAAAGCGGTGGCTGGAGAGTTGCCCGGCCGCAAACCCGCACGGAATCCGACACGATTCTCGATCTCTATTTTGCGATGAAGGCACAGCGCTTCCGGAAGATGGGAATCCGTGATCCTTTCGCCGATGAGAATGTGCGTAATTTCTTCAAAGCTTTATTCGACGTAGAATTGGCAAGGGGCCAGAATCTGAATGAACTCCGCTTTCTTGAAGTAGGCGGAACCGTGCGTTCGATCATCGGAAAACTGTTCGGCAATACAGGCCCTACCGTCGAGTTCGCCGCAATCGCAGAAGACGAGCTGATGGCGGCAAGTCCGGGTGAATTTCTCTTCTTCGAGGATATCAGCCACAGTTGCGGTGAAGGCCATTCGATCTACAGTTTCGGTATTGGTGATGAGCCGTACAAACGCGAGTGGTGCGATCTCGAGTTTACGATCTATGACACGCTGATACCGCTTTCCACCAAAGGGAAATTCTTCACAGTGCTGCAATCAGTCCGCAATGCGATTGCAGGAAGTATCAAGCGCAATCCGCGTCTTTGGGGCCTTGCCAAGACACTGCGCAGCAGGTTCGCAAAAAGGTAGAGGTGCTTAGCAATTCGATTCAGAAACAAGGTCTAAGACGCTGTTCCAGAATCGCATTTGGCTATCAGTCAGTTTCGTCCATCAGAATGACGACGTCTTCATAACCACCCTGATCGAGATCGAGAGCAGCCAGCGCAACGCCCTTATCGTCCGGATCGACGATACTCATCACCACTGCAGCAGATCCATCGGCAATGCGTCGGATTTGTTCCGAAGATGACGGACCGCATTCCACAACGACAAAATCATAGACCGTTTCCAGCGCATCCAAAATGAGCGGTAACCGGTCGGCGGAACGCATGGCGGCTTCAGGATCGGCCTCACCCAGCGGAACGACATGCGCCTGCGAGAACCGGTCACTGTGGATGACCTCATTGAAGCGGCGCTCGCCGGACAGAAGATCGGTAATGCCCGGCAGATGAGTACCGTCCAGCATGGCAAGCCCAACAGTTCCCTGTGCGGTCATATCCACGAGAATTGCACGTTTGCCATGGTCGGCGAATTCACGCAGCAGACGCACCGTTCCTGCCGATGCCTTATCGCCCTCGGGAGAGACCACCACGATACGTTTCAGCTTTCCGCCCGACAGAAGATCGGCAACAGCTTCCACACCATTTGGATTGCGTGGTTTCGTCTGACGCTGCCTGATCTCACTTTGCTTGATCTCACCTTGCTTTACCATGGGAAACTCCTCCACGGATTTCCTCGTTTCGGAAACCGGCGGCTTCGCCGCAAACGGCATAGTCCATGAACGGCGTGGCGCTGCAATTGTTTCCTTGGAAACGCCATCACGGCGTTCGGCACCGGACGGCGGCACGGCAGCCGCTTCCACAGCGGCGGCAATGACCGGCATTTCGATTTCCTCGACGGCAGCAATCCGCTGGCCATCCGCGGTCACGAATGCACGTCCGCTGAACAACTCACGCAAGAGAACGAAAATCGACAGCAAGAGCAGGCCAGCGGCAAAAGTTGAGCCGACAATCGGCAATATCATTGGATAATAGGGCACCGCCGGTGCTTCGGCGGAAGAGAAAACCCGAGCATCAACCGGCACATAATTGCGGTCGGTGCGCGACGCGGCTTCGCGATAGCGCGTCAGATAGGTTTCAAGAAGCTGACGCTGCGCCGTCGCCTCGCGCTCCAATGCGCGCAATTCAACTTCCTGATCGCCCGCCTGCGCTGCCTGTGCTTTCACGCGGTTGAGTTCACGATTGAGTTCCTCCTCGCGAAGTTTTGCTGCTGAGACTTCGTTGTCGAGGCTTGCAACAAGCTTGCGGCCTTCGATCCTGATCTGCTGGTCGAGATCGGCAAGCTGCGAACGCAATGCCTTGATCCGAGGATGGCCCTCCAGAAGTGTCGTTGAAAGATCGGCAATCTGGGCGTTAAGCTGAATGCGTCTTTCGGCAAGACGCTGCATCATGCCGGAAGCAACGACGTCCGGCAGCGTGTCGATGGGAGCGCCGGAGGCCAGCGACTTACGAATGCTTTCCGCCTTGGCTTCTGCCGAAGCGCGGCTGGTGCGAACCCGCGTCAGTTCGGTTGAGACCTCAGAGAGCTGCTGTGTCGCTATCGTGCTGTTGCTCTGGCCGGTCAGGAGTCCGCGCGAAGCACGATAATCCGCAACCTTCTTTTCCGCATCGCGGACGCGGTTGCGCAGGTCGTCAATCTCGGGCGCGAGCCAGCCGGTAGCATCGTCGTTCGACTCCAGCTTCGCGGCCTGTTGAAACAGGATGTACTGATTGGCCAGTGCATTAGCGACGTTCTTGGCCGTCTCAGGGTTTGCCGAATTATATTGCACAACGATGACGCGCGAAGCGGTAACGGCAAAAACCTGCATGTTCTTGCGCAGCTTCTGTAGAACGCGCTCTTCCGGGGTCAGTCGTGCGGGATCAGTGCGCATGCCAAGCATGATGAGAACGCGGGTCCACGGCTTCACTTCCGTCGTCGTGAAGGCTTCATTGCTGGTCAGCTTGAGTTCGTCGGAAACTTTTTTAAGAAGATCACCGGACGAGAACACCTCAACCTGGCTCTTCACACCTTCGGCGTCAAAGACAGGCCGCTCGGCGGCTGTTTCGCCATTGGGGCGGGTATAGATGGATTCGCGGGCCTCGATCATGAGGCGCGCTTCAGCGCGATAATCCGGCGTCAAAAGAAGGCAGATGGCCCATGCAAGCGCCGCCATGAGAAGCGCGCCAACGACAATGAACAGCCAGTGGCGGCGCAGGCTGGAGAACAGCGCGCCGATATCAATATCTGCGTCCCTTGATAACGGATCGACTTCTGCCATTCCCCATTCTCCATGGACTTCGCGAGTGCGCTTGCGCGCGTGATCGCTCTCGCCCGCGTGGGGTAAAGCACCCCCGAATCTGGCCGGAAGGTAAAGGAACAAGGTAACCAGAGGGTTAAGCAGGATAAGTTCCCAACAGTTGGCGAGCCATAAAGATTTTGCGCCGAACCCTGTCTTCTTTACCAGCCATTAACCCTAATCAATCGATAACGCTTGCAACCGATATTCGTAATCGCGCTGTCAGTACCGCGTCGATTGCGTTCGTAAGAAATATTGCTTTTCGGAAGAACCGAGGCGGAAGATGACGGCGAAGACAATTCATAACAAGCGCAAAGGCCACGCTCTGCTCGTGGCGCTCGGCCTTGCCGCCATGACGCTTTCCGCCTGCTCCAGCTATCGCCCTGCCCCGCCTGCTTTCCACGAAGCGCTGAACCAGCCTTATATGCTGGATGCAGGTGATCGCGTGCGCATCACGGTTTTCGAACAGCCAAGCCTCACCAATACCTATAGCGTCGATCAGGCAGGCTATATCGCCTTCCCACTCGTTGGCAGCATTCCGGCACGTGGCAAGACATCCAAGCAGCTTGAAGGCATCATCGCATCCAAACTGCGTGGCGGCTACCTGCGTGACCCCGACGTGAGCGCGGAAATCGACCGCTATCGCCCGATCTTTGTGATGGGTGAAGTCGGTGCCGCTGGCCAGTATTCCTATGTTCCGGGCATGACTGCACAAAAGGCAATTGCCGCTGCGGGTGGTTTCAGCCCACGCGCCAATCAGGAGAATGTCGACATCACGCGCCAGTTCAACGGCAAGGTTCTGACTGGTCGCGTGCTGATTTCCGATCCTATCCTGCCGGGCGACACGATCTATGTGCGCGAACGTCTGTTTTGATGGCGATTGATGGCTGATGACACCAATGCCTCCCCGCTGCGTATCATCCACTGTTTCCGCGAACCGACCGGTGGGCTCTTCCGTCATGTTCGCGATCTCGTGGGCCTGCAGGCAGAAAAAGGCCACGCAGTCGGCATCGTCTGCGATGCAACGACAGGCGGCCCGCGCGAAGACGCGCTTCTGGAAGAATTACGGCCAAGGCTCGCGCTCGGCCTTCATCGCATTGCCATGCAGCGCCATGTCGGACTGGGCGACGCAGCCGCAGCGTACAAAGCATATCGCATCATCAAGAAATTGCAGCCGGACATATTGCACGGACATGGCGCCAAAGGTGGCGTCTATGCACGTTTGTTCGGCTCAGTCTTACGGGTTTTTAGGTCTCGCGTAGCCCGTATCTATTCACCGCATGGCGGTAGTCTGCATTTCGACCGGAAGACGCGCCGTGGCGGCGCCGTCTTTCTGGTCGAGAGAATGCTGGCTCCGATGACCGACGCGGTGATGTTCGTTTCCAACTTCGAAAAGCGTATCTATGAAGAAAAGGTAGGGCGGCCCTATGGCCTCCATGCCGTCGTCTACAACGGCTTGGCCGAAGACGAGTTTATACCCGTCGCCGACGCAGCCGATGCCACCGATTTTCTCTTTGTCGGCACGATGCGCGAACTGAAGGGACCCGACCTGCTGATCCGGGCCCTTGCGCGCCTACGCGACCAGCACCAGCGCAATTTTACCGCAACGATGGTGGGTGACGGCGCGGAAAAGTCCGCTTTCGTCAACCTGGCCAACGAGCTTGGTATTTCCGCACAAATCCGCTTTCTGCCCGGAATGGCTGCGCGAGAAGCTTTTGCTTTGGGGCGGATAATGGTGGTTCCATCGCGCGCCGAAGCGTTCCCCTATATTATTCTGGAGGCGCTCGCCGCCGGAAAGCCCGTTATCGCCAGCAATGTCGGCGGGATTCCAGAAGTGTTCGGGCCTCGTTCCTCGGTGCTGGTGGAACCCGAGGACGAGGCGCTTGCGAACAAGATGCTGGGCGTCGCAGATGATCCAGTTGCGTTTCGCGCCGCGATGCCGGATGCGATACGGCTGCACGAGCGTTTCAGCCAGCAATCCATGGCGCACTCAATCGAGACGATCTATTACGAAGCGCATCCGGACCGGGCCGTACCAGAAGACTGAGGGTTACTCCCCTAAGCCCACCATCGCAACGAAGGGTTCGGATGCAGATACCGACCGTTCGAACTGTGACCGAAACCCACCCCGCGCCGCAAAATATATATAGTGGAACGCATCGGCCCGCCCGCCGATAAGCGAGATGTCCTCGCGTTGCCATTCCCAAGGCAGCATGTCGAGCTTATCTTCGAACGGGTCTGATATGGTTGCCGACCAGAATGCGGCAATACCATTTGGCTTCAGCGCCCTTTTCACCAATCTCAGACCATCATCGTCATAGATGGCTCCGTTGGCCGCGCGAACTGTAAAGTCAGGCCCATTATCAGTATCCATCAATATGGCATCATATTGGCCGGGTTCGGCGCGAAGAACATCCATAACGTCAGCGACCCGAACATCGACACGCGGATCGTTCAATGGATGACTGGCAAGATGGCCGATATAGGTCCGGTTCCAGTCCACAATCTCCGGGACGAGTTCGCAAACCGTCACCCTGGCATCAGGTCCGAGCAAATCAAGAGCCGCCCGAAGCGTAAAGCCCATACCGAGCCCGCCGATAAGCATATGCGAAACCTGCCGCCCGTGCAGGCGAAGCGACCTTTCAGCCAATACGGTCTCGGACTGGAAATTGACGTTCGACATCAATTCCAGGCCGTTGTAGCGGATTTCGTAGATGTGATCGCGTTTTCGCAACAAAATTTCATCGCCGGCATGATTGCCCGCTCTAGCCAATTCGGCCCAGATAGTCATGTTCAACCCTAGAGCGCCCTCCAAAACACCAGAACGGTTTGGATAAAGCGCATTAAAACAAACAGTTAATGCGACCGGCTAGTGGTCTGATTCCGACATTTGCATTCCTCGGATATGAGCCCCGAGCAAATGTCGGAATCAAAAAGATCACTAGTAACCTTATGTATCTAGTGGATTTTTCGAATTTGACGTTTGAAACAGCATCTCATTCAGTCGGGATTCAAACGCCAAATTCAATCCACAAGGTCGCAGCGTGAATTGCTCTCATCAGGATTTTTTGGGTCGCTGTGCGTCAGGCGCGCAGCAACCCCATGACATCGTCCGATCTGGTGCCGATCAGAAGTGGAAACAAAGCTGGCCTGTTGGCGGCAACATCTGCCGAACAGTTCGACGGCAAAATGCCGCTTGCAGCTTTTTCTTCCAACGGTTTCATATCACCGTGCTAGGCAATATAATCATGCAAGGCAAGCCTTGCATCGGCTTGGGTTGCGACAACTGACGTCGCCCCTTCCCGTCGTCAATGCTATAGCTGTACGGGCATCAAACATGTTATTTTAGCCGTTACTAACAGTAACGGTTTTCGACCGAGTATTTAATTGAGTGTTTACCTAAGTCAAAAGCTTGCCATGCGATGTTTATATTCTGCTTAGGACTCTCGGTCTAATTACGAGGCTATCAATTTACGATCAGGGGCAATGTTGTGCGAGACAATGATGCGCTTTCTCCTTTTGGCCGCAAAGCCATGGAAGCCAGCAGCAAGCCAGATTCCGGGCCAGATTCCAAACCGCGCGGTCCGGTAGAACTCAGCCCACTGGCGCGCCAGATGGCCGAGCAATATCAGCGCGATACATTTTCGCCGCTGATGTTGAGTGGCGTCATGCGTATGGTGGAGTTTGGGATTGTCTTTTTCTCCGGCATTCTGAGCTTCCTGTTCTATGTCGGTATCCGTACGCATCTGATCTTCTATTACCCGCTCATCATGGTCGCTGGCGGCGCGCTTTTTGTCCTGCTGATGGAAATCAACGATGGCTATCAGATCAACGTGCTGCGCAGCCCCGGTCGATATCTGCGGCGGCTTTTTATCAGTTGGGCAGCCGTGCTTGGCACCCTTGCCATTGCCGGTTTCCTGCTGAAAGCTTCGTCCGACTTCTCACGCGGCTGGTTCCTGTACTGGGCGCTCAGCGCCTGCGTACTACTATTGATTTCGCGCATTTTCATCGCATGGAAGATCAAGCGCTGGGCACGTAATGGCACGATGGAGCGCCGCGCCGTCATCGTGGGCGGTGGTCCCAATGCAGAAGCGCTCATCCGCTCGCTCGAACAGCAGCCCGACAACGATATCCGTATCTGCGGCATCTTCGACGACCGCGATGACAAACGCTCGCCGCCTATCGTTGCAGGCTACCCAAAACTTGGCAATATCAACGAGCTGATCGAATTTGCACGTATCGCTCACATAGACATGCTGATCGTGTCGCTTCCGATCAGCGCCGAAGCCCGCGTGCTGGCTCTGTTAAAGAAGCTCTGGGTTCTCCCGGTCGATATCCGGCTGTCCGCGCTCAACAATCACCTGCGCTTCCGTCCGCGCGCCTATTCCTATGTCGGCGCGGTACCGATGCTGGATATTTTCGACAAGCCCATCAATGATTGGGATTCAGTCGCTAAGCGCATCTTCGACGTTGTCTTCAGCATTTTGGGTATCATTCTTCTGTCGCCGATCATGATCGGCACGGCAATTGCCATCAAGCTCGACAGCAAAGGCCCTGTTATTTTCAAGCAAAAGCGGCATGGCTTCAACAATGAAGTCATCAATGTCTGGAAATTCCGGTCCATGTACACCGAGATGTGCGACCCGACCGCCAAGCAGGCCGTTACCAAAGACGATCCTCGCGTCACCCGCGTCGGGCGCTTCATCCGTAAGGCCTCCATCGATGAGCTGCCGCAATTCTTCAATGTGCTCGCTGGTTCCTTGTCGCTCGTCGGCCCTCGCCCGCACGCGGTCGCAGCTCACTCGCATAATGTGCTCTATAACGAGGTGGTCGATGGTTATTTCGCGCGTCACCGTGTGAAGCCGGGCGTTACCGGCTGGGCGCAGATCAATGGCTGGCGCGGCGAAATCGACAATGAGAACAAGATCCGCATGCGCACGGAATTCGATCTTTATTACATCGAAAACTGGTCGCTCTGGCTTGATCTCAAGATTCTGTTCCTGACGCCGGTACGGCTTCTCAACACGGAAAACGCCTATTGACCAGCGTGGCACAGCGGTTTGACGGCAATTCGCGTCCAGCCGTAGTGCTGGCCGCGAATGTATCGCACCAACGCGCGCTTAACCGTCTTATCGTCAATATTGCGATTGGCTTCGGTGTTTTTCTACTCGGTTTCGTGATGAGCGAGCCGGCCCCTTATGAACTCTATATGGTTGGCCTGATTGCGCTGGCATTGTTGTTCGGGCTGCGATTGACCCGCACCAGCCTTGTGCTGCTGGCGCTCCTTGTGGTGTTCAATTTCGGTGGGATGATTTCAGTCATGCAGATGGCTGACGTCAAGAAAGCCCCACTCTACATTGCCGTTTCGCTGTTTCTGGCTTTCACGTCGGTATTCTTCGCCGCTGCCATCGAAGGGGACTATCGGCGTTTAAAGACCATATTCAACGCCTATCTTCTTGTCGGGGTGCTTTCTTCCGTCCTCGGCATTGCCGGTTATCTCGGCCTTTTTCCGGGTGCAGAAATCTTCACGCGCTACGGACGTGCGCAGGGCGCATTTCAGGACCCCAACGTCTATGGGCCCTTCCTGATATTGCCCCTGACCTGGACGCTTTACCGCATCATGCGCGGCAGTCCGCGTGATGTCCTTGTCTATCTGCCTTTCTGCGGCCTGCTCACGCTCGGCGTTCTTGTGTCCTTCTCGCGTGCGGCATGGGCGATGGTTCCTCTCTCCTTCGCCATTCTGTTCGGCGTCCTTTTCCTGCAAAGCAACAGCAATCGTTTTCGGCTACGCCTGATGATAATTGGCCTGCTTGCTGTTGTAACAATTGTTCTCGCGATCCTGATTATTCTGCAAATTCCCGGCGTCGGCGATTTCTTCCGAGAGCGCGCACGCCTCGAACAAAGCTATGATAGTGCAAGACTTGGACGATTTGCGCGGCACTGGCTTGGAATGATCCTCGCTACACAACATCCGCTCGGCATCGGCCCGCTCGAATTTGGTCCGATGTTCGGCGAGGATACGCATAATATCTGGCTCAAAGCCGTACTCGACTATGGCTGGATCGGCTTCATCGCCTTTCTGACGCTGACATTCCTGACACTCGGGATTGGCTTCAGGCTTGTACTTCGCAATCGTCCCTGGCAGCCATTTCTTCTCGTTGCTTACGCGACCTATCTCGGGCATGTCCTGATCGGCAATGTCATCGACACGGATCACTGGCGTCACTTTTATCTGCTTTTCGGGATTATCTGGGGTTGTGCAGGGCTGGAATACAAGTATCAGCTTCTACTCAAGCAAAAGGACCGATCAGGAGAGCAGCATTTTGCAGTTCGCGATATACGCCGCAGCGGCCCTCTTTGAAATTGCCGGATGCTTCGCCTTCTGGGCATGGTTGAAGCTCGACAAGTCACCGCTTTGGCTGGCACCCGGCATGGTGTGCCTGGCATTGTTCGCCTATCTGCTGACCTTGATTGAGAGCAATGTCGCCGGTCGCGCTTATGCAGCCTATGGCGGCGTCTATATCATCGCTTCGATCCTGTGGATCTGGTTTGCTGAGGGTGCCCGCCCCGACCGTTGGGATGTCGTCGGCGCATGTACGGCTTTTGCAGGAACATGCATCATCCTCTTTGCGCCTCGATCCTGATGGCTGAAACGATGCATGAATGTCATGTGCAATTTGCCAGTTTCGGCAAATTAGCCCTTGCGTGCCAAGTCGTTATAATCTACGGCTTTCCCCGGCTCGGAGCGTAGCGCAGCCCGGTAGCGCACTTGACTGGGGGAAAAGTTCCCAGAGAGCCAATTTCAAAACAGTTACAATAAGTTGCTGACTTTAATGTAAGTCTCACAGTGATTTTCGTGGGACTTTTTGCATCGTGGGATTTTTGCCCTGTGGACGTGTGCCATTCGCGCTCTATTCTCTTCGTAAGAGGAGAGGCAAATGATCAAGCCAAAGCACGAAGGCGACTACCCGGATCGGGAAATGGATTTGCAGGAAGCAATTGCGGGAAAGCTGGTTGAAGCTCTAGACGCTGCCGAGGCCGCAGGCTGGGACAGAACGGATGCTGCAACGGCCATGGTCGAGGCAGCTATCGCTATTCATCAAGGCGAGACTGGCACGGCACCGGATGAGTAACGATCACCGTGGCTGAATATTTCGCTGCTCGGTGCTGTCAACGAACCGGGCAACCCGATCCAGATTTATCGCCATGTTCTGCAAGGTGACTTCCATGCGTGTCATTCTGTCGCGCACATCTCCGTTCTGGGTTTCCAGCCGTTCGATGCGGGTTTCAAGCTTGGTGATATCGATCTTGCTCTGATCAACGCCGCCCTTCACCGCGTAATAGCTGCCGGTAATGCCGACCACGACAACCCCGATTGTGATGACGTTGCCGATAGTCATTTTCATATCGATGTTCATCCCCATCACTTGACGGTCGCCCATGGGATTGTCCTCCATCACCAGCAGCCCCGCGATTTCCCAAATGCGTTGTGAGAAGCGATACCCTGACCCGCCGGTGTATCGTTTCCTGCGAGATAGACAGCCGTCGCCGGTTTAAGGCTGATCGGCTTCCAACCCGCGCAGTTCGTTGCATTGCTCTGGCAAGCCGCCAAGCTCAAGGCAGAGAGCAACAGCATCCATACCGATAATCTTTTCATCGATGTTCGCCCTTTTCTGGATTGCCTTGGCCGTGGCCTCTGCCGCCGCCAATGCGGCCCGCTGGCGCTCTTTGATGGTTCCGGCCACATACCCACCCGCCAGAAGCAGAAACGCCGCCAGTGCGGCAGCGAACGAGTATCTCAGCCATGATGGAATAAGCGACCAGATCGCGGTCATATCGCATCCACCAGCTTTTCAAGCTTGGCCCTCGCCTGTGGCATCGTGAAAATCGCATAGCCAGCAACAAGGATGATCGCCGCCACGATGACCAACTGCACTTTCCAGTCGACGAACGGCATGACAGCCGCACCGCCGCCGGAACCGAACCACGTCCAGAAACGAGACGATTTTGAGATGGGCTTCTCGTCAACAGGTGCAGGAACCACTTCAGCAGCCGGTGCGGTTACAATCTGCTCGACGCCGTATCCCTCGGTCAGCAAAGCCTTGTCATATTCCTTGGCGTATCCGGCAATCAGTTCGGCCTTGTCCGTACCGTTGACGATCCGGCGAGCATTCTTGAAGTCGGACTTCTGCAAGGTGATGTAATCGGAAAGCTTCTTTCCAGTGAACCAGCCCTCGGCCATACCGGCAATTATGATCGGTGCGGCATATTCAGGCTTCAGAAGCAGTTCCGGGCTTCGGATGAAATCGACGCCAAGGATTTTCCCGGCCCGTTCGTAGTTATCCCGCCAGGTGATCTGAACGTACCCGCGCCCGACGAATGGCCAGTACTTCTTCGACCGGAGATATTTCTCCCCGCCCTTTTCGATGATCGGTTTCATCGTGTGCGCCGTCTCGTGATAAGCGGTCGCGAGAACGTAGGCCATCTGATTGCGCAATAGGCCACGCTCTCGACCTGCCTCAATCAAGAGGCGGGTATCGCCAAGGTGCATATCCAAGGTGATTTCCTTTCGGCAAAGAAAAAGCCACCTCAGTGGGCGGCTTCGTGTCGTCAGATTTTTTATTTGTCAGGCGAATGCAGCATCGATCTGTTCGACGGCAGTGATGGTTCTGTCCTCAATATCAGCCAGCACCTGCGCCTCGATTGCAAAGCAATTCGACACATGAGCAAGCACCGCATCGCTGATCGCGACAACTGCGCTGGCATCAAGCGGAACGAACTCCCCGCTGGATCCTTTCCACGCCGTAGTGAAGTCGGGATTGGCCATCGCAGCCACCCTCGCACCGGAGATCATGGTTTTCGATCGGTCATCGGTAGCGACGGTTAGGCCGTTGATCTCGATCCCGCCAACTTCTTTTTCCCAGCGCTTGGCGGCAGCATATTCGGCAAGGGTCATGCCGGGATGATTTGTCTGTGGCTGGCCTTCTTCAATCGGTACGATCTTCGTGGGAGCATTAAGGCCCAACGCCGCATAGTGCATCGGGTAGCCTTTTTTGCCGATGCGGCTACTGTCGATGATGATTTCAGTGGCAGACATTACGCATCCTCCTTTTCGAACTCTGGCACGAAGCGGCCATCACCATCGGTATTCTGATCAAGATCGGATTTGACGAACGGGTCATTGCGCTCTGCAATCACGACCCACGACACATGATCGGTGCATGCTTCATCCTCGCAGATGATTTCGAATGATCCGCCATTAATTGCCCCCGGCTTCAGCCGCGCAAAGCCATCCTGATTTTGTAGGCTGGTCACGACAGCGTTTGTGGTGAGCGCGGCGAAAGTGCCAGAGATCATATTGCTTGCAGCGTCGATATCGACGGTGGCACGGCCATTCACAAGCTGAATAGTGCCGCGATAGATCAGATCATAGCGTGGCGCTTCAACGAAGCCGTGGCGGAGATTGCGGTTATACGGGTCGAGCGGGTGATCGATTAGGAATGTACCAGAACCTTTGGACAACGCGCCGGGAACGGACATTGCTCCGGCATTATTGAATGTGAAATACGCAGCCGATGCCCCAGCATTCACAGCGAGGATAGCCATTACTCCTGTACCGACAGTTTCTCTACAGAAGAGTATCGCTGATAGTGAAGCATTGTCCGCCTCACTTGATAAAAATCCGCCATCGTTTGATTGGCCAGTACTCGTGTTGTTTCGTGGGCGGCGCGATATTGTATTTGCATTCGAGTGGCTATTTATCACGTTGCCGGTAAAAGTAGCGCCATTCAGATTAGCTTTGTCATTTAGAGCCGTCTGGGTTGCAGTACTGACAGGCAAACCGGCTTTTGCTTGCAAGGTGCCGTCACCCTGCACGTATTGAGCGTTTGTACCCGTGGCAAGTGCAAGCAAAGTCCGGCCAAGTGTTCCGAGATCAGTCTGTTGAGCGTTGCCGCTGCCGTCTGTCGTAACTGCCTTATTCGCCGCCAGCGTCAGCGCCGCCAGCTTGCCAAGGCTGCCGTTCTGGTCTTGGATGCCGAAGGTAGCAGGATCGGCCAAGTCCAGTGTGCCGGGGCCGGTGAAGATCGGCACCATGCCAGCAGCGCCGACGAGAGCGGCAAAGGCTTCGACATTCCCACTGGAGAGCAGATCAATCAGATTGCGCACTGCGCCCTGATACCGGCTGCCGTCTGGCTGGAACCGGATGCGCAATGGCAAACCAGTGCCAGCCGCATCAGGAGGACACGGCAAAAACAGGGTGCCGGAGTTCTGTCCTGTAATGGACGCGATAATCAGGACATGGCCAGACGGTGTAATAATAGCGTCGCCGGGCTGTACTGCCACCATCTGGAGCGCTGCGCCCGTGGTGGTGAAATCCGCGCTAGACGCAACGAGGTCAATCGTTCCAGTTTGGTAATCGGGTCTGATTGCCATTATGCGCTCCTCTTAGACTTCTGAGCGGCTTCAAGGTCTTTGTTGCGCTGCTCTAGCTCGATGCGGAAGGCTTCGTTCTGAGCCTCAAGGATGGCCATCTGGGCGCGCATACCGGCGATCTCATTAGCCAGAAGCAAGTTCCGGTTCTTGTAGAACTCATTCAGCGCCATCGCCTCGCTAGCCGCCGCCATTGGGTCGATTTGGACGTGCGAAGGCTGCACCGGTTTATCCACCGTCGTTTCTGTCATTTCTGATTTCCTGATTTAAACGAGTACGAAGAAGCGAATTGTTCTGCCAACACCGTCGATATTGCGAATGCGACAAGTGGTGTAAGGCTCCCACATCTCGGCGCAGAATTTATCTCTCGCCGGGAAAGTTCCTTCGGACGATCTCATGACGACATAAGGAATTGCGCCGGTTGGGTTCGCGAAAGTGAAGTCTTGGCTTCCGGCCCCTGAGAATGTCGCCGCATTCGAGTATATTGGCCTCATCGGCTCCATACCCGGATACATCGTCAGGTTTTCCAAGCTGGCAACATCGACATCAAAGCCAGGCTTGGAAACCGTCACGCCATCCGGTGAGAACTTTATCCTCTTAGGCATTACAGCAACCTATTTTTGAAGATCACGTATTTGATTTTCAGGGTTTGAGAGAAGTTGTAACCCTCACACGAGAACCAAACGGCATTGTTCGATATGGCGCAGTTGACGGTAACCGGATAACGATCCGTGAAAGCCGAGCTATCCCACGGATAAATCACACGGTTGTTCAACCCGCCCTCGCTGTCGATGCAAACTGTGTAGAAAATGAGCGGAAGATAACCAAGATCAGGGAACGTCCTATACAGTGTGTAAAGATATCGCCCACCTACACCACCGTTACCGATGTTTGTCATCACCTCGCCAGCCGGACTAGAGCGCACATGAACGCGCAAAAAGTCGTTATCTGACGAATACACCATTGGGCCGTTGCCGATCTCAGCATCCTGCCCCGGCAGTGCTACACGGAACGAAGCTTTCGAGCCTTGAAGCCCACAAAATATTCTCTTGCTCATGCTTCAAACACAAAAAAGTGGGTGATGTAATTATAGAATGTGTTGGTCTGGAGCGGGATGTTATAGATTGATGACGTTCCGATGTTAGCCCGATTGGCACCATCCGCACCGCCAAGGAGAATTATTGTTTTCGCATTGCTTGGGGGTGCAGGTACTCCGCCCTCCCTCCTGAGGAGTTTGGCGGGCTCTTTATCCATATCCATAACCTGAATGCCGACAACAGACGGTATATAAGTCAACGCCATTGGGAAGTTGACGGTAGTTGTGTTCAGGGAGTTGGCTGTGAGATGGAACTTAATGCCCCCTCCGTAGAACCAATCGCTGTCGAACGTTTTCTGGTCATCGGCCAACGAAGGAGAAGCATTCTGCCCCGGTTTACTGGTTATAAGCCGAGGCGGATTACCGCTGAGAAAGACACGCTGAGCCATAGTTCCTCACGTATTGTCACTAAAGATCAGCGTCTTCGCTGCAAGATTGAACACGACCTGATTGTCTGGAGAGCGAAGAATGCCCGCAGTCACATCACCGATATTGGCGACCTGAAGGGCCAAGCCACCGGAGATGAATGTGAGCGGTGCCTGACTGTTCGTGCCGTTGGTGACGATGAACTGGTCAGCATTGATGACGACACGGCTTTGACCGCCTGTCAGCGCATCAAGGAATATGGCGGCCTGCGATGTCGATCCACTGCCGGATGCCGACACACTCAGACCGATACGAGCCATGGCCCCGGCTGGCGTTGCTTCCACAGTGGTGCGGAAAAGCCCCGATGCCGAGAAGTTGCCCACGGTCGCCGTCAGGCCTGTTACAGCGTTTGCGGTTGCTGTTACCTGCCCATCGAGCGTGTTGATCTGGGTTTGCAACAGATCGACGGCTTGAGCGATGTTGTCATTAACCTGGACCTCCAGACTTTCAATCCGGGTGACAATTGCCGAACCGGGGCCGATGGCGACTTCAATAGCCTCGGTATACGAAGCCTTGAGACCTTCCGCGGTGACCGACATTTCCCGGCGAAGGGTCTGCTTGTCGAAGTAGTTTGCGCTGTCTTGTTCACTTGACTGTGCGCCAATGCGATCAAGCTCTTCCAGCGTGTAACGAATTGCATCGTTCTGCCATGCCCAGTTGCGCACAACATCTTGATTGAGCTGATCAACAATAATTGGGTAGATGTCGAGCGGGCCGAGGCGGATATCCAGCATCGTCACCGGTATCCAGTCAGACCATTCGAACGGACGGTTCCCGGCATATGTCGCGTATCGGGCGCGGATTTGATACGACTTCGTGGGAAGAAGCAGCATCCCCGGAGCTACGAGCATCGAGCCGACAGAAACCCGTTCGGTGCGGCCTGCGAAGATAACGGACAAATCCCAAGCCGTTCTGATCTCGTACATGACCAGATCGACATCGGGTTGATCGCCGTCCCATCCAAGCAGGATCGCGCACCGGCGGTTGTTTCCGTTATCGTCCTGAGCCACCGATGCGACAGCCGAGAAATCGACAATCGGCTGCGGCGTCGGGCGGATCGTGCCAATTGGTGCAAAGACCGGCGGCGTGTAATCCGTATCCGGGTCCCAATCGTAATCGGATGGATCGACTTCGGTCAGGTCCACCACGACATCAAGATTAGCCTTGTCCGTCACCCCATCAACGCGCATGAGCTTGTTGACGTAGCCGTTACGCTCCGAAGTCCACGAAATCACATCGCCCGGTTCCAGCGTCCAGTATGACGGTGGAAGCACAAACGTGTGACGACGGGCGCGGCGAGCCTCGTTCAAAGCCGCTTTCATCAGGCGCTGCACCTGACCAGACCGATAGACATAATCCATCGGCACATCGGTCAGCAGGCGTCTATTGCCGTCCTCGACCTCATATGTGGCGTTATAGAGAGGCGGCGCTGCCTTGGTATTCCATCCTTCGTTCGGCTCTGGATAGGTCGCCGTGATCCCATTGACCGTCTCCGACAAGCCGAAGAACGGCGTGAAGGTCTGCTCCTCGGTATCAAGGATCACTTCATCATTGATTGTCCCGACTGGTGGGTCAGGCTCGCCCACACGAATTTTGTAAGTGCCAGCCGTCTCGATCAGGCGCGCATTACCGCCGGTCAGTAGCTTGTCAACGATGTCGCCAATCGCAGTATCGACGGTGATTTCACCACCGGTAACGAACTGCGGCTCAAGACCGTCAGGGCCTTGCACCTGCAAGCGACACTTGTTGATCTGGGCAATCCAGTCAGCAGCAGGCAAACGCGCACTGGTGACCGTCTGTAGGCCGTACAGCCACGTTCCTTGCTCAATGATCCCGCGAAGGATGTTATAGACCTGAACGGCCAGCAGATCGTCGCCATCACCGCCCCATGTTGACGGGGTGCTCCAGCGCTGCGGACCGGAACCGCCTGCCGTGCTGTCTTTCGAGATATCATAGAGCTTGCGGCCCTGTATCTCGAATTTGAACTGCGGGAAACCGGTGAACAGTTCCTCATCGATCTGGGCTGTGACGATGGCATAAGCCACGCCCTTACCGATACGTTTGTTGCTGTATGGGCGCTGAGCGCTCGAAACCGTATTGACAAGGAACGGATCGGCCACGGTCTGGGTGCCGTCGTACCACTTGATCCACAGGTGGTTGTCGTCTCCGTCGGTCTCGTATTCTTTGACCGGGAAACCCCAATCGCCATACGAAGTATCGTTCGTATCAATGGTGACTGCTTCGCCATTAACCCAAAGGCCAGTCAGTTCACGGATGGGATGGTCAGCAAGCGCAATCACCTGAGTGAAATAGGCATTCGGCGTCTTGCCGGACTTGCCCCAGGTGTTCGCGTAGACCAATGACCCAGCCGTGCAGGTGCGCCCGAACACAACCGAACGAGATACATCACCACCGGCCTGAAGCTTTCCCTTAACGCCGCCACTCTCTTGAGCTTTCTGACCATTCAGAGCACGGGCAGCTAGCGAAAGACCAACACCAAGCGCCGCATTCAATGCGAATGCGGACACACTGGTAAACAGACCAGCTTGCACGCCAAGAAAGCCCGCAACGCCAAGCGAGGTAAAAACAGCCATTGATGTCCTCGGAGAGCGGCTAGAGCCGTTTCAAAAAGTGTCGTTCTTGCGCCGTATATCCGTGACGCTCGTAAAGTCGGGTTGTGACCGGATCGCCACCCAGACCGACCATGTTGATCGCCTGGCAGCCCTTGGACCGTGCCCAAGCCTCATACTCGGCCAGCATCTTCACCGCGCCACGCCCGCGGCAGGCAGGATCAACCCACCAGATCAGCTCTTGAGCGGTTCTGTCAGTCGAGAACAATTGCGGTAAGATCGCGGCAGCGAATAGACCCTTGAGCGCACCATCTATGTCTAGAACGGATACGAAGGCATCTTTCATTGCCAGCACTTGGTCGATTGTCATAATCGCGGTAGCGGCATTGAAGGACAATCCGACGCCGCTTTCCGTATGGAACTGCCTGCACATCGCAAGAATATCCAAACGGTCAGCCGTCACGGCCCGCCGTATCATTGGTTTGCAGCCCTTACACTGGCTCCGATCCGCTGAGCAGCTGCGGTCGTCACCTTGCCGCTCTTCTGGCCCCAAAAATGCTCCCACTCACCGACCGTCGATGCATCCACGAAGAAATCATCGTCAGGGTCGCGCTTCTTCTGGTCTTCATGTGAACGGGTGCTCGGATTGTACCGCGTAAACTCGTGGCTGTGGCTGGCACAGGTGAGCGTTACACTACCCTCCTCGCCTTCCTTCGGTGTCTTGATCTCGATCTCATCGACAAAGCCGATGAAGCGGTTGACTGCCGGAGCAACCAATTGCCGCGAAACCGGCGAGAACAGACCGCGATAGACCTCGACCTGTCCTTGTTTCAGATCATACCCGCGAACGATGTTGTTCACGGCTTCATCGATCTGGTTCATCGTGACATCGATTGTCTGAACCGTCAGGTTAGCGACAAGCGGTATGTCACTGATCTGAATGAGCGTTCCAGAGCCTTCGAAGTTGCGTGTCTCTGCCAGTCCGGTATTTGGATTAAGCATTGGCGCTTGAACGTCGCCCACGTCTGACCAGAAGCCATAGGAGAAGTTTGCGCCGGTCGCCCGGTCACGCGCTACGAGCCAGAGGAAATCTCGCGCAACCAGTTGGCGAGCTTGCAGAGCCGTATAGTTTTCGGCTGAGAGATTTCTCATCGGCTTTCAAACCCTTGGAACGTGATTACCCCCCGGCCTGTTGAAAGGTCAGCGGTCGTATTGATCGATCCCGGCACAATCGTCATCAGGCAGGACGGCTTAACGAGCGTCACAGCGTCTCCAACTGCTGTAGTTGGCCATAGGTGCGGTCTAACTTCGATCTCCGAACCGGACACGTTGACGATCTGGTGAAGGTCGTTCGTTCTGATCTGGAGATAGTCGCCCACGCTGGCGATGTAGCCACCCGGTAGGCCAGAGAGGCCAATTGTGTTCCGGTTCGTTCCGATGCTTCCGACCGTGACAGCCGAAACATTCCCCATGCCCGTACCGTTCGGATAGGCAATTGGATAGCACCGGCTGGTTGGCCTGCCCCGAAACTGCTTCAGCCCGCCTTCCAGAGCCTTCAACCTTGCCCGCCAAGCGTCCAATTCATTCGGGCGCATGGATCGGGATTGGTATGTTGCTGTCCAAAGAGGCGAACCGAAGTCCTTGACGAAGGTCTGGCCTATAGCCGTACGGCTCGTTTCCTGCCGGTAAGCCAGATCAAAGTCAGTTGACCAACCCGGAAAATCGGCAAGGATGTCGTAAGGATACGTGATCGCCACTTAGCCTCTCCAGTTCCGGGTTGATTTGGCCTGTCTCATGGTCTGCACAACGCGACCGCTAAATTCTGCCTGTTGCTTAGCCACTACCTGTTCAAGCCTTGCCACAGCCGCCACATCAGCCCCGCGAGCATCGATGACAGGTGCGAAAGTGAACGAGCCACCGCCGCCGCTGGATGACGCGCCGCGAAGGTTAGGCAACGTCGGGGCATTCAGCTTATGGTTCGGGATAACCTGCTCGCCGCCGCTAAAGCGCACTAATTCAGGACCGTTCTCGCCCACGACAGCCAAGCCACGCGGAGCAGAGTTTGTTCCCTTGGCAAAGCCGGGGATCAGGCTACCCAATCCACTGAACAGGCTTCCGAAAAGGCCGCCGCCAGTTCCGCCAGTCGATGGCTTAAACAGAGCATCGAAAGCAGCGTTCAGAAGCATGTCCGCGAGCTTGTCGAGAATGTTGGACAGCGCATCGCTGAAGCTTTCCGCCCCGCGAATTGCCCCTGACATACTCGACTTGAACGTGTCGTAAAACTCGCTCGCGGCCTGATCGGCCCTGTCTTGTTGCTCCTGTACGCGGCGAAGCTCATCAGCCTGCCGAGCGTAGGCAGCAGAGACTTCATCGATCTGGGCGCGCTGTTCGGACGATATGGTAATGTTCGAAAGGTCCGTCTGGCCCTTCTTAATCGCTTCGTCGCGAAGCTTGGCGAGCGCCTGCTGCTCCAGTTCCAGCGACATGCGCCGCTTTTCCTGTTCTTGATACGATTTGCCAACGATCTGCGTTTCTAGTTGCATGGCGGCAATCCGGTCTCGGACTGCCTGTACATCACTGTCGATCTTCTGATCTGTTGATTTCTGGGTTGCCTTTTCCTTCTTCGGCTTCTTTCCCTCATCAGAGCGCCGCTTGTCTGCCGCTACATTTGCTTCGGCCAGTTCGCGGATTTGCTTGTCAGTGAGGGCAGCACCCGATTTTTCGGCATCTTTGCGAATTTTGGCTATTTCTGTTTCGATAGCCAGTTGTTGCTTACTTAGTGAATTTCGGCGCTGGGCCTCTGCCACATAGGCGTTCCCTGCCGCACGGGCTTGGATGTACGGGTCTTTCGATGACCGTTCGTCGCGACCTTCAATGACATTAGTGCCTGAAAGGCTGGCCATATCTGCCTGAGCTTGCTTCGCTGCCGCGCTGACAAGCGCTAGTGCATCAAGAACAGGCTTGAACTGATTGGCCGCTTCCTCGAAGTTGTAATCGGCCTTCGCCATATCAAAAATGGCGTTCTTTGCGTCGTCAGCCGAAACAGTTCCGTCGTCCAATCCCTTTTTGAGCTTGGTCAGTTGTTCTCGTTGTTCATCTGTAACAAGGCTTAATCCTTGAACCTGTATCCACGCATCGAAGAGATTATCCGCCGCAGTCTTGGCTTCATTCAATGCGGTGACAGAGTATTCTACCTCCTTACCCGCATTGAATGCCGCCTCGCCGCCGATTTTGCGTTTGGCTTCGTCTACCTTATTCCCTGCCTTCTCCGCTTCGTCTCCCATTTTTCGAAGACGCTGAGCGAACAAATCAGCCCCGACGCCCGCAGCGTCACTATTGCTCGCAAAGAGAGCCAACGCGGTGACCACAGTGCCGCCGATGACAGCACCTACCGGGCCAGCTGCGGCACCAAGGCCGCCGAAAGCAGTTACAAGCCCATTCGCTGACGCTGACGCTCTCAACGCACCGACAAAACTCCATAATGCCGATGTCGCCAGGCCAAGAGACCGGATCATCCCCGCGATAGAGCGCCCTACCAACGCCCCTGCGATGATGCCAGCAACCTTCAGAACAATATCGGCGGTAGCCCCGAAGTTATCGGCAAGCGCATTTAATGCCTTCACTAGGCGCTGTGAAGCGCCGAGGCTCTCATCGCTTTCCCCAATGTACTTGGTGAACGCATTATTGACCTTTGTGATCCCCTGCTCGATGGTCTGCGTTGCGTTAGCGGCCATCGCCTGGATAGTGGGCAAGCCCTTCAAGAATGCTTGGAAGAACTGCTGGCCACTGACTTTACCATCCGTCACGAGCGCCTTGAGTTTAGACACGGAACCACCTGCCGCGTCCAGACCGTTCGCAACAGCCATCAAGATCGGACGAGCGCCCTCGTTGACGCTGTTGAACTCCTCCGCCTGAACACGGGCCTGACCAAGCAGCTGGCCCAACTGTGTCAGCGCGCCCGATGCCTGACTGGCGCTTGTTCCTGCTACTCGCAAGGCAACAGCAACACCGTCCGAAAACTTCAGAAGGTCAGACTGGCTTGCGCCAAGATTATCAGATGCTTGCGCTGCTTTGCCGTAAAGATCGGTCAAAGCCGTAATCGGTGCAGCGTTGTTCTGTGCCGATTGATAAAGCTGTTCCAGAACCTGTTTCTGTTCGTTACCAACAACCCCCGCGACAGCAAGGCTATTCTTGGCGGATGTCCACGCATCTGCGTAGCGAAGGATTTCCCGCGTACCTAGCGCCGCACCGATACCGCCCAATGGCGCGACAAGCCCGCTAAAAGACCGCGCAAAGATGGCATCCAGATTTTTGTTCATCTGGCGAGCGCGCTTTTCGATAGCATTGAACTGACGGTTCGTAATGCCGTTAGCCCTTGCCATGCTGCGCTCGAAGCTCCTGAAGTCAGCGGAAAGCTGAACCACGAGCGTTTCAAGATCAGTTGCCATCGTGCGATATGTCCTGTTAAACAAAAAAAACCCGCACACAGGCGGGTTAAGCGTCGGGGGATATATGAGCGTTCAAAGATACAGACTTACACCGCTAGGTTGGGTAGGAGCGGCATTATTCGTGCTGCCAACTCCTGTTGCGGCGTGGATTTCCTCACCCGCAAGGCTTTCCACAGGTGAGGCCATGTTCAAGCAAAGGCTTGCAGAAATCAGCGGAACAATCCCCTATGGAGGTCCATCTTTGTTTGTTGTGACGTTGCTGGCTACTTTGACCCTTATTGGACTGGTCATGTTGTTAGTTGGCAGAGAGTTGCATGACGCTTAATCGGGGGAACAATGAGAAGTCTCATACTGCTAACCGCGTGTTCATTTCTGTCAGGGTGTATGTCTGCGAATGTAAGCATGTACCCAATAGAAGGCCCTTACTCGAAAACAACACCGCTACCTGTCGTTAAAGCAACGGCAATCGGCGTTGAAAACAATAGCGGTCCAATAAAGGCCACCCTGCCAGACGGTCAGACTTGTCAAGGTACGTGGTCATCAGTCGCCCCTCAGACTGGGCAAGTGAGCACTGGAGCTTTGTTTACGCAATATGGAGCCGTATTCGGCTCCACGGTCTCGCGGGGCATCATGCCCGGCGTCAACAAAGGTCAAGCCTTTATGACTTGCAGCAAAGGAACCACAGTTGACGCCGAGTACTATACTGGCAGCGGCACCGCAAACGGATACGGTATCGCCAAAGATAGTAACGGCAACGTGTTCAAAATGCTGTTCTAATTGAAAAGCGCCCCCATAGGGCGCTCTCTTCATCAAATCCCCAGCCAGTCCGCCAGATCGTCTTTCTCCTTGGCACTCAACCCACCGTCATCAGGTGAATTGGCTTTGATATAACCATCCAGCGCGGCGAAGTATTTCCACATCGACATGCGGTCTACTTCTTCCGGGCTGAACCCGGCGACTGCTCCGCTTCCATAGACGGCGGCAAACCGGAACTTGCCGTTCGGGAGATCGTCTAACTGCTCTCCATCTGATTTGCCGCGTCCTGCTCCCCCACCTTTTCCTCCGGCGCGCCCATCAGGCCAGCGGATAGCACGGCTTGCGCAATCATGACGCTTTCGATAGGGGGCCGAGCTTCGACATACTCGCGAACCAGTTTAAGGGCATCGTGTGGAGGCATACCGCCTCCAATCAATCCGTAGCGGATCGTTTCGCGAATATCGTTCATTTTCCAAGCGCCATTCATGAGGCGCTCCAGAATGACATAAGGCCCAGCATCACAGGCTTCTTGCAATGAGGCCAGTTGGCCCCATGCGAGGCGGAAACGCTGCTCGCCGGGGCCGAAGTCTAGTTCAATCGATGCATCGCGGCTCATTATGGCGTTACCGGCGTAGTTACACGGACCATTTCACCGTCAGACTGCATCGTCACGTTGAGCGTGGCGCGCTGTCCATTCTGCGCACCGGCCTCAAGGCTTTCGATATGCATAAGGCCGGTCCAAGTGATGGTCTTCGCAGGAAACTCCCATTCAACCTTCACCGGAACGCTGTCGATGCTTTCAAATGCATCCAGCCATGTATCCACACTCTCAGCGGCTAGGACACCCTCGCCGGAAACAGTCATCGAAAGACTGGTCGCATCTCGGCCCACCCAATCCACCTTATCGGGGTCTTCACAATCTGGGACATTGATTTCTTCCAGACCCTTGTTCAGCGTGATCGAGCGCTGAGTGAAGCCGCAAGGTGCAGCATAGACGATGGGCGTGGCGTCGTTACCGATAAGAACTCGGAATTTACCGCCCTTGATGGTAGTGGCTTGTGCCATGGGGTTTCTCCATTTGACAAAGAAAAACCCGCCACAAAGGGCGGGTGGTTGCAGAACTGAATTTTCGGTATTCTACGGCTGCTCTACGAACGCTTCGAAGGTCATAGCGCCATGCGAGGTCAAACCGTCTGGGTCTCGAAACATGCGGCTTATGCGGTGGTTGAAAGTCACCAATGCGTTGTCTGCGAGTAATACTCCATCTTCTGGCAACGCCTTGCGAACAGCGTCAACAATCCTCCGGCACTCAGGAAATCCGACCGCCCTAGACCAGACATCCAGCTGCATCGTTACTTCAAATCCGTCGATACAGTCGGCATCGTCACTAACCTCATCGGATGGGCCAAAGCTCACATATGGAAATGTTGGGCTTTCCGGCACCCGGTCGTAAATGCGACCGCCTATCAACGTAGTTAGCTCAGTTGATGCTTTCAGCAGGGTAACAATCTGCCCTTGAAGCTCATAGGTTGGCGAGGTCATAGCGCTGCCGCTTTCTTTGCTGCCCTTGTTATCGACCGCCGTATCCGGCTTTGCGCTTTTTTCTTGTTGGCGCGATACGACACATAAAAATATGGTCTAGCTGCCATCTTCTGGGTGCCAAATTCCACCCATCTCGAATAATACGCTTCACTGTTGCCTGCGTAGATCGTGATCGTCAGATCAGTTGCCAGTTTTGACGCGAAGACTTTTCCAAGTGTCATTGCGCCACGCGGAACTTTTCCGTATGTCCACCCGATGCTATTGCGAAGATCGCCGGTATCCTCTGGAACAAGGTTCTTGGCTAGTTCCACGATCTCATCCGCTGACTTTTCGAGCGCCCTTTTAATCTCGTCCTTGGCGATCTGGGGCATCGCGTTCAGCTTCTTTTGAAGCTTCGCCAGCCCGATTATTCGTGCTCCCGTTGCCATCGTCTTTCCTCGGCGTCTTGGCTTTCGTGGCTGCGCCCTTCGCAACAGCAGCTTGGGCGCATGGCGTTGTCACATTCCCTTTGAAACCAGCCGGATAGGCTATTGTTATCTGCGGTTTCGGCTTCCAATCGAAATCGTCGGTAAACTCTACCCAAGGCATGACATCACCCCGTAGCTACGCCACTTTCGCATGTGAGCGCGATGAACTGGCGGTTAACTTCGTGCTCTATATCTCTGATATTAAACGATTTTCCGGTACGCACATCCCGAAGCATCCAGTCCGTGGATATCAGGCGTGTATTTGACGAGTTGCGGACCCGGATAACTTGGGTGTGCTTGCCCTGAAGACGACCGGCCATGACGGTTTCAGAGCCGCGAAGGTGAATGAACTCACCTCTGGTCTGGAACTGCTCGACCCAATCGGAAACCGTGTTGCCCATGCCATCGTCAACGTCTTCGCGCTTCAATAGCGCTACCTTGTAATAAAGGCTTCCTGCGGAGCGGTTGTCTGCCATGTCCTACCTCGCAATCGGGTCGCGTAGTTGGTACAGCATGGACGAAACCGGCTTCGGCAACATACCAACTGCAAAGTCTTGATCCGGGTCTTGGTCTGGATTGCGGTAGTAGTAGCCAACCAGCATGATTGTTGCGGCTTTCACACGCGCATCAGTCGTCGCGCCGTTCTCGTCAATGACTTCATCGGCCCGCACATCGAGATAAGCTTTTACGCGACCGGAAGCGGCAGAAATCAGCAAGTTCAGGTGAGCATCATCATCGTCGGTATCGATGCGAAGGCCATTCTTGACCTCTTGGAGCGAAACCAGATCGGCCATTATTCACCTACCTTCTTCGCGTCCTTGCCGTCCCTGCCCTTGTTCACGGCGAGACGCCAGCTTTTCCCGCCGTCTGGCTTGTCTGACGTGGTTTCCTGCGCAATCCAGTATCGACCGCCCCAGGTGACGCCGCTGCCCTTGTGATAGGTCTGACCGTCTCGGAATACTCCGCGATCAATCACCACCGGCAGAGGGAAAGATTTGACGGTATCGCCCTTGACGAATTTCAGAGAAAGGCCGGAGGTGTCCTCGACAAGATCAAGATCATCGAACCCGATCCCATCCTTGCCATCCTGCCCCGGTGCGCCATCCTTGCCGCAGACAGGGCCGAGGTTCTTCACCTCGCCATTTGACAGTGTGACTGCAAGACTGCCGTCACGCTCGATGAATGCGCCAGCAACGCCAACTCCGCATTCACCTTTTTCACCGCGCTCACCCGGCAGGCCGTCTTTACCGTCAACGCCGTCACGTCCGTCTTTGCCGTCCTTCGGTACTGGTATGGCTGAAATCGCCTCACTGACAGCCGTTTCGACCATGCCGCGTATAACCTCACGGTCAGTCTCTGGAGCGCTCCACGCTTCGATTGCGGCCCGAATTTCGGCAAGATCGGATTGCACCTGACCTGTCACTATTTCGGCAACCGTTTCAGGGTCTGCGTCCTTGCCATCTTTCGGTGTCGGAAGGCCCTTGAGTTGCTGTTCCAGATCATCAAGGCGCTTGACGATTGGCTTGAGTTCGTCAGCGACGAACCCCTTGACCACAGCGACTATTTCCTTGCCGAAAGCCTTGCCATCAAATGTCATCGGTTAAACCCTTTGAGAATTTCAATCATGGCCTTGTCGGCTTCGGCTTGAACTGGATTGTCATTGGCAGGCTGTTGCGGGTTATCGGCCTGCTGGATCAGTTGCTTGTCGCGGGCTGCGATTGCTTCCAGCGAATGATCCTGCTGCTGGAGATAGACGGTATCGCCGCCTGTCTTCATCTTCGGCAAGTCAATGCGCCTGCGTCGCTCATCCAGCGTCATAACGCTTTTCGCCTGCTCCAAAACTTCCATCTGGGTTTTGCTGTCCATCCGCCACAGGCCGTCCAGATCGAACTCGGTGCCAATGCCATCTTTCATGCCAAGACCTTCATCAAGGCATATTTCCGCATCCTCGATGAGCTTCTGAAGGCCCTGCGAGTAATATTCGATGTTCAGCGCCTGGATATTGTTGTAGGTCGGCATCTGTCCGATACCGATCTTGTACGGCGGCACATGGAAAGTGGAGCAAACCATTTCGGCGGTCCACTTCAACTGCTCGATAAGCTGGCTATCCGTGGCGTTGAAAGCCATGTTCTTGAAGTCAAGCCCATCGCCCAGCACCGCGACCTTGCCAGCATTCTTGCCAGAATAGTTCTTGTTCCACTCTTCTTTCAGACGATCCGCAGTAGGCTGCGATATTTCGCCCGGTGCCGTAAGAACCCCGGAAGGAACGCCCTTGTTGGCGAAGAAGTTGGCGCTATCGCTCTGGATGGTGATACCCTGCATCGCAGCAAGGCCAGCCGCCGTCAGCGGAGAAAGACCGATGAGCGGGTGAAACAGGCAGTTGTATCGGTCATGGATGATCTCTCGTGCCGGTACGATCACATCCTGTTCGATGCCGCTGATATTATCGGTCGAAAGGCGATAGAAAACGTCTCCGCTTTCGGACACCAAAGGCTGAACGCGCTGCGGATCAAGCACATAGAGCGCCGTCACAACACCACGACCGTCACGCCGCTTAAGGATGTACGCATTGCCATTCGACAGCTTCGACAACAGCCAGTTCTCGAAGAACTGAATGCGGGTCTGGATCGAGTTAGGCTTGCGCAGGACTGGATCGTATGCAGGGTTGGAAGTTTCCTGCCAGATGCCACCCTCACCGCGCTGCATAAGCTTGACGCGGAGCTTCGATATATCGCTGGCAATCAGCGTCATACACGAGAACACGGCGAAATAGGTCAGCGCCAGATCGCGATTGATCTCGACATTCTGTTGCCAAGCACCGCTGAAGCTTTCGCGGATGACAGGCAACCACCCGCCACGGTTTGCGGTAGGCTGTGACAGAGCCTTCCGTTCTCCAGTGAACGGGATTTTGATGCCCATAACTCGCATAGGATGATCCTTGCTTAAACAGCCTGAAGGGCTGCGATCACGTCATCAACGGTAGCGCCAGTGGTCAGAGCGTCGATTGCTGTTCGCTGTGCCGCAGATAGGCGGGAATTGATAAGCGTCTGGGTTGCCGTCGATACTGGCTTATTGGCGTCTGACGTATTGTCGACATTGCCAAGTCCAACATCAGCTTTTGCTAGCGTCACGGCACCGGTTTTTCCTGCGACAGATGCAACGGCGTTAACCTGGGCACCGGCAGCGATGCCGCCAAGCTTCGTCTTTTCAGCATCGGTGTAGGCATTTGTGTTCGCCTCACCTTCGTAAGCGGTCTTGATGACCGATCCGAGCGTAGATAATTCAGCCATTTCTTATGCTCCGTTCAGAACAATCGCTCCGCTATTCGTGACGACAGAACCATCGTTCATCACCAGTAAGGCGGGGTCTATGTCCATTCCATACGTGACCGGTGCGCCGCTGTTCGTCACAGTTTCACCGTTCACGGTGACGAGAAACGCCGGATCGACTGACCCTCCTCCACCATCACCGATGAATTGAATGAACTCTGCCGCCCCGATGAAGCCGATCATTCGTCATCGTCCTGATGATTGTCCGCCTTTCGCCTTGCCTTTGGCTTCGGCGCAGGTTCTTCGACCGGCTTAGGTTCTTCCCGGTAGCCCATCTTCTCGAAGATGCGCAGATAGCGACGATCCGGGGATTTCATCGCTCTGTCGAAATAGGAAAGATGCTTCATGGCAATCTCCATGGAAGAGTAGGCAGGGCGCGCAATGCGCCCCGCCCTATTGGCTTACTGGCCCCACTTGACAGCGGAGAGCACCTGAACCGCGTTCGCACGGCGAGCCATCCAGTTCAGGGTACGTTCAGCGCGGAAGGCCACGCTGTTCGTCTGGAACATGGAAACAAGCTGTGCTGGGGTCGGCGTACCGGAGTTGTGGGCCGGGTTGTCGGCCATTTCCAGCGATGCTTCACGGCTCAGATCGACAGCCACATCGCCGTCATCAGCGAAGTAGATATCGGAAGCATTGACGAGAACGACATAAGCACCGTCATCATCCGGATCGGTCGAACCAGTCACGACCGGAACGTATTCCGAAACGATAACGGGAAGGCCGAACAGAGTGCCGCCGTTCATGCTGATACCCGGGAACTCAGCCTGACCGAGCGGGTTCTGCATCAGAGACAGAGCCAGAGCCACAGTTGCCGACATGATCCAGACGCCGGAGGTCGGAGCATTGTTCGCAGCAATGAAGGCACCGAACAGTTTCTGAATGTCGGCGCGAACATCATCAGCCGTGCCACCCGCCGACGGAATAGCGGTGACGCCATTCGTGATCGATGCCGGAGACGTACCAGCAACCGCAGCCTTGGCCGGGTTGATAAAGTCCGTATCGAGACGAGCGCGGAGAGCCGCAACAAGCTGGTCACGAATGATCGCTTCAGCCGAAGGCGAGCTATCGCGAAGCACTTCTTCAGTGGCAACGGCGATATTGGCGACCTTGAGCGGTTCAAGCGTCTTGCGCTCGAAGTCGAACTTGGTCAGAGGCTTAGCCTTGCCTTCACCTACCCAATAGCCCTCACCGCCGGAAGTCTGGCCGATCAGCGGGACGCGGAACGGCACACGGCGAAGCGACGGGATACCGTTCGCACCGAAGCGACCGAGAATGGTCTGCGGACGCAGATATTCCACGAAGTCAGCGAATGCCGACGTTTCGTCGCCAACCAAGGGACCGGCCCAGGTTGCATGAGTGGTCGTTGCAGCAGGTACGGCAGCCTTGGCAAAGAAGCCGAAAACGGACGAGGTTTCACCGTAAAGCTCTTTTGCTACCGTGCGGACGCTCTCGCCGTCGAGCTTGGCGAGTGCCTTCACCTTGGCGATACGGGCGAATGCGATGCCCTTGTCGAGCTTTTCAGCGCGAGGGACAACGACCACACCAGCACGAGCCTGTGCGCCGTCGCTTTCGCGGACACCAGCAGCAGGGACTGCCTTTTCAGCCGCAGCCTTTTCCAGGGTGCGGAGACGCTTCAGGTGGCTGTCGATAGCGTCATTGTCTGCCTGAAGTCCGTCGAACTCTTCCTGCTGTGCAGCATCGAGAGTTTCGCCCTTTTCTGCCGACTTCGACATGATGTCTTCCATGGCCTTGAGGTTTGCCGCTCGCTTGTTTTCGTAGGCGGCGATCTGTTCAGCGTAAGTAGCCATTGCTACCTCCATTAACGATTGATTTTGTTGATGGTGAATGGCACCCGCTCATGGGTCGCCGCCGCCAAGCGAGCCACATGCGCCTTCTTGCCCATCTGGGCCGGAGCCTGCTTTTCCTCAGTCGGAAACTCGAATTTCTTGATGTGGGCGATGGCATCAGCATCAAGGCTCTTGCCAACGCTGGAGATCACGGCCTGTTCGTTGGCCGGGATAGTCACGGCTGAAAGCTCAAACACTTCGCTTTCGATGAAGCGAATGCCGCCTTCCTCCATGAAACTGTATTCGATGGGCCGAAAGCCGATGGACACGGCGCGGACCAGACCAAGCTTTATGCTCTGCCACGCCTCTTCGATCCGATCCCGAAGCGTTCCGGCTTCGGACACGACCGGCAATTCCGCCTCGAAGTTAATGCCTTTCTCGGTCGGCGCATCGAACTTCACGGTGCCAATCGGCTTGTCGTGCTTGTGCTGCCAGAGCAACGGAAGCGGGTTCTGGAACTTGACGCCCATCGGGTCAACGATGTCACCCACACGATCAACGGCTGGGCTGGTCGCCACGCCACGAATGATGCGCCGTTCTTCGTTCACCGCTTTGACTTCGATGCACGAATAGGCGCGCCGCGTCATTTCCATGACGGACCTCCATCTTTCAAATTGTCAGTGAAATCAGACGAACATCATCTGATAGGTTTTCTCGCGCTTCACTTCCGGGTTCCGGCTCATGACCGTCACCGCGTCGAATAGCGCCATCACAGGGTCAATCTTCGCATCGCCTGCGTTTTGCTTGGTTGCCTTGATCGCGGTCGCGGTAGGCTCAATCTTGAGATTTCCCACACACCAGTCCATCAGCGATGACGGTGCATGTCTCAGCGTACCGTTCACAAGGCGGCGTTCAGACGACTTGATTGCAGTCATCATCCGCCAGCCCTGCGCTACGCCTTCCAGATTGCCGTTTTCCTGCGATACGCCGATTTCATCCAGAGCTTCGATCATGTCACCTAGGCCCGCTGGGTCCACGGCTACAGAAGCGAGCAAGCCCCGCTCTTTCACGTAATCGATCTTGCCAATTATGTCCGAGATGTCATCCAGCGCGTCATCGACAATCGTCAATTCACCTGCCCGCTGAAAGTCACGAAGCAGAGATGCGATAGACTTCCGGCGCTTAAGGACGCTTGTGTGACACCATGCATGTGACCATGAAAGCCAATTCCACGAGCCTTTCTCACGCCCGACTATCGTCATGCCGAATAAGTCATCCAGACCGCCGCCGTCGATCCCGACAACGCATACCTCACACCGATCCAGAAGAGCGTCGAGACTGGTTATCGTCTTGTCCGTGCGCTCTTCCCAGAACTCGGCACCCGGCCAGCGATTGGCGCGCAGATTTGAGCCAATCTCGACATTCAAATGCTTGGCAAGAAACACATTTCTCGTTTCAGGACCGCTTGCCAGTTCCTTTGTCAGCTCTCGTTCAATCCAGTCAGATGAAACCGAAAGACCTAAATTTGGGTTGGTGACGTAAAAGTTTTCCGGCTTCATAAATTCGCCGGTGTCGATCATCGACTTTGGGAACTCATACAGGACCGGCAGAAATTTGTTGTCCTCAATCTTGCCATCTCTCACATCGCGGGCATAGTCGAGCTTCGCCTTGAAAACGCCAGCGGGAGGCTCGTCGCTCTGCGTGGTCAGATAGATCACAAAACCTTCTGGACGCGATACCATGCCGCCCATTGCTTCGCGCAACATGGCGTCTGACTTCGGCTTTTTGCCAAACACCCAAAGCTCATCGATCAAGATGCGGCCCGATTTCTTACCGGAAACCGTATCTGTTTCAGCCGCGACAACCTTGAGCGCTGATCTATTCACCCGATGCGTAATCGTACGGGTATGCTCTTGGACATGCAGCAAATCCGCCAATTCGTCATCAGCCCGCACCATACCGGCAGCAGGCTTGAAGCTGTTATTCGCCACCTCAAGCGTTGGGGCGAGAATGAGGATTTCTTCTTCCTCACGCCATCCGATAAGCAGCGCCGTCAACATGATACCGGCAGCAATGGTCGATTTCGTATTCTTTTTAGCAATGAGCAAAAGATACTCGGCGATCTTCTGCTGCCCTGTTTCCGGGTCATTCGCTCCGAAGATCGAAGCTACAAAATCAAATACCCACTGTTCGCAGCATTCACCAAATGTCGGCTTCCCGGGCAGGTCAGGCACTCTGAGCGCCTTAAACTTCTCCAGCGCATAAGCCGCCTCATCTGGGAATAGCGGGGCGAAAGGGATCAGCGATTGACGATTGATAATCCGCTTTTCCCAATCTGGGCATCGCGTTGTCCATTCAACCATCACACGACTTTCAGATTAGGACGGGAGCGCGGCGCAAACCGGCCACTATTCATAGCCTTCTCTGCCTTTTCCTGACGCTGTTCTTTCTTCCCCCCTTCACCCGGCTTTGCTACCGTGAAGCTTGCCAGCGCTTTCGCAGCGTCAAGCCTCAATTTCGGGTCCGCTTCCGGGTCATTCATCATCTGCTCGAAGAACTTGAGGGGATCACTGGCCTGAGCCGGTATGTACGGGTTCGGTTCGCCTGCCGGTGGTTCGTGCTTAACAGCCGCTTTTACCACCTGTGTGCGCCCTATTGCCGCTAAAACATCCGGGTCTTTCTCATATCTCGAAGCAGCCTGTGAAGCCGTCTTTTCTGGGCATCCAGCCGCTATTGCAGCCTCTTTTTTCGACGCGCCTGACATACGCGCTTCGGCGTACCGGCGCTTCTGTTCAGTTAACGCCATCGATTAACAGCCTTTGTTAAGCGGAAAAAAATCTGCGCGTGTGGGGGACGCGGGTCTGGCGGTCGAGGGGGTCTTTGACTTCGACCTCCGCCCCCCCTTGAGGTGTTGCTTTTCGGTCACACCCCTTCAAAAGTGACATTTTTGTCACATATCAATGACCCAGAATGTTTCACGGTCGATGTTTCACGGGACCTCGATAGAGGGGCTGCCGATCCTCGGGTTACCAGTTTGGCTCTGACCATTGGTACTGATGTTGCTCGACCGGCTTCATCAAGACTGTCCGTTGGCTACCAACATCCCGAACTTCGCATGTGATATGCACCTGCTTATCCAAAGTCAGGTCATCACTCGTCACAATGAGACGCACCGTGTCCGGTGCTATCGATACACCTGATCCAATCACCTTGTACGTCGAAGGCATGATGGCAAGAGCGATACCAAGCGTATCTACAGCTATGTCAATGATTGCTGTTCCCTTACCCATATCTCCGCTCCATCCTCTGCTTGTCTCGGTCATGGCATGGCTTGCACAAGGTCTGAAATGGTCCTGACCAGAATGCTTGTTCATCGCCGTGGTGTGGGTCTACGTGGTCACAGACTAACTGACTGGTGTCTGTCTCTATCTTCCCGCACATCGAGCAGGTGAACAGGTCGCGGGTAAGCACTGACCATCTAAGCTTCTGCCATCTGCTGGTCTTATACCAACGACGATGAGCCTGGGTTTGATCTCTATGCCTAGATCGGATCGTTTCATTTTCATGTCGAGGAGCAAGGCGCGGTGAAAGCGTCTTCACGAGTGGCTTCAGTGTCTTCAACCGTCCCATTATGCCACGTGCTTCCAACTCTCGCGCCTCTTGACGCGGTGTATTTGCTTGGCATCTACGCCGTACGCTTCGCCAATCGCCTTCAGGGTCCGTTTGTCCCTGCGTATCGCGGGGATCATCACATCTCTGAGCTTGGCGTTAGCGCTTCTCTCTCCTCGCGTTGAGCGATCCCGACGAACCATGTCCGCACTATTGGCCTTAGCGGTGCCATACGAAAGATGCGCTGCATTGCAGCATTTTGGGTTGTCGCATGAATGCAGGACAAGCGATGTTGGTTGATCCGCACCTGTGGCCAACCAGAGCGCTACCCGGTGTGCGTACAACGTTACGTGGCGCGACCTTGGCCCGAAACCAATAACGCCGTATCCTTTGGTTGTTGTGGCCCCTTGCCACTCATAGCACCCGGACGATGCCTTCTTTATCTTGGCAACGTACCGCACGATGAAACCGGCAAGCTCATCGCGGTCAGCAAAGAGATCATTAAGCTGGCGCGCCATCCTCTACCCCTTCGCCTTAAGCTCTGCTGCTACTGCTGCCTCGGTCTGGTGATCCAGGTACGCGTCTAGGCTGGCATGCATCTGGTCTCGGATTTCATCGGCCTCATCCGTCTGCCCTCGCATGATCGCGGCTAGGTGATGGTGCCGCAGTCCTACGATGTCCTGCCATGTGGCTTGCATGAACTGGATGGGCTTGGGCATGGTCAGACAATCGCAACGTTCATGGTAATGGTGCCTTCCTTGGTGTCGAAGACAAACGTCTCATCCTGGTTGGCAAACCGATCAGCCTTTACCGAAGACACCCGTTCAAGGAACTGCGCTTGATCATTGGCAATGTCATCCATCAAGCGGCGCATTGCTTCCGGGTCTGGGCCGCTCACATCAATCACCAGCTTATCAATCTCAGTCGGCTTCTCCGGCCTTGGCAGTGCCATTGCAGGAACGGCAGCAGCTACAGGAGCGAGGCCGAGGAATGAAAGGAAGCGTCTGCGGTTCATATGGGTTCCCCGGAAAGAATTGCGCGCTCTATCGCTGCGGCTGCGGCGCTCTGCGGCGGCATGGACATAAGAGACGATGTTTCGTGTCGATATTTGTTGGCTAGTGCGCCGCACCGTATGCGCTCTGCGAGGACTGCAAATGCGATGATGTCTATTTGGTCGTCGTGAGTATCTGCCTGCAACATCGCATTGTGGGCTTTATCAGCAAGTTCCCAGATATCCTGCGGTATGGCATCAGGTGTCATATCCGTTCCTCTGTTGGTATCTACCGGGCCTGCCCACTTCACGCCGTTGATATGCAGGGTTCGCACCTCGGAGCAGCCAGCGTTGGGCTCTTCACCCACGAGTGTAGCTATTGCCTCATCGCCCGGTGGGATGAGTGAAAGGAGTGCCGCTCCCAAAATGAAAAACCCCGCTCAATGGCGGGGCTGACTATTGATCCTGCATTTAGATATTTGCATTATCCTGATGGGAACAGGAGGCAGCAATGTATCAGATCAAGGTATTGGAACTACTCGAAGACGGGACGTCTCGGCCATATGAGTTCATCGAACTCGAAACCGCCCAAGAGTTCGTCCGACACGCCACCTTTGACCTTAAGGTCTGGATAGAAGAGTACGGCATCTTTGAACGTGATGACTTCCTGAAGCTCCGGTCTATGCCGCAGGATGAAGCCATCCCATTTTAGTTCCGTACCTCTCTCCAATGAAAAAGCCGCCACCCGAAGGCGACGGCTGTTGTTGCGCCGTATGCATCCGACGACTTCCGGGATACGGATGTTTCACCGCGTCGGCCCGGCACCTAGTCCCGATTGGGTACGGGACGACTTCGTTATACGGTGGCCTACCACCATACGGATAAAGGGCAATCGTCTAACTGCTTGATCTTTTCGCGGTGCCGTAGCCTTTTGGCTTAGCTCGGTTCCCCGCTCATATCATCGCGTCTATGCATCCCGTGACATACCCATGCAAAAGAGGATTGCACCATATCGGAGGTCGAACCTTACCGGCGAATGATGGGCGGCACATAGACCGTTAGACGATTGCATTCCGTTGAGGCGTTGCCTCGAATAAGTGCCCGTTATTCTTGCCAAGGGCGGGCCACCCTATGCCCTTTGCAGGGCTTATTCAGACGATGGTTGTTTTTCGTCGCCATCGTGAACGACGCGCAATCTACAGCTAGCCGATTACGGTACGGTCCTTTCCCGCGTCACCCTCATAACACCACACCGAGACCAGATGAGGGGCCAGTGGCTCGGAATAAGCAAGGCATTCACGCCTTGGGCCTGCCGACACGCGACAGGTGGGTAAACTGGCGCTGTGGGAGGATTTGCACCTCCCGGCAACCGGTTGGACATTCGGTCGCCTGCTACTTGCACCCGCTTATGCCGCCTTTCGCCTTTCAGCGTATTTCTGGCGGCGTCTTTCGTTTCGGGCTTCTGCCCAACTGAAATCCGGTTCGGTTTCACCGTGCGTTAGCGAGAAATCATCCCGCCATGTCAGCACCTTTTCGCTGTCCGCATGGTCTCCGATTGTGACCTCAATCTGACCGTTTTCAGGGCAAACATGCAACACCCCTTCTAGGCCGTTTTTGTAATTTTGGCCGTTAGTGCGGGCAATCTCACCGAAAATCTCTAAAATCGCCCGGTTTTTTCGCTTTCTTCCTGTTTCTCTGGTGAAGCCCTGCTTCGTGCACCATTTGCCAAACGGCGTCCCGCCAGCTTGTGCGTTGGCCCATGCCCAGAGACAGCGACGGCGCATATCGTCTTTCACGGAAAGGATAAGCTGGTTGCACCGTTCCCACTCTGATACGTCTTGCGTCGTCAGCTTGGTCTTGGCGAACATCTCGGCGCGATGCTCTTTATGCCGCTCATCGCCCCATTCACGCATTTCAGCCCAGCTATGGACATATCCCAGGCTCTGCGCCTTCAACTGCTTCGGCTTCGCTGTCTGTGGCAACCGCCGGTCAACTTCTGCGCCTCGGATGAACAGTTCAGCTATTTCCAACGGCGTCATGCTGTCCTCCTGTCATCGAGCAAATCTAATTGATCTGCATTCGGTCCAAAGCGTCGGTATATACGTTCAAATACCACGCCAGATAATGCGTGTCTTTGTGGGACAACGCCGGAAAGGTCGTTCATCATGAATTGAAGACGCCCTAGCGGTATTGCATCCCATAATTCAAGCCATGCGGACGGATCGCGCTCGATCAGGCCACGGTTGGCAATCACCATATCCGAGGCCATCCACCACGAGTATTCATCAAGATACGCCCGATTGTTAGAGGTTTCCGCCAATGTGGTCATAACCAAGCGGAAATGACCTTCTCCATGGTTGCGCAGTATCCGGTCCAGTGTGGCGACCGCCCGTGTTTCGCCAATATCCGGGTATCGGTGAGCATCCACGATCTTGATGCCGTACTCTGCGCATATCGAATAAACACGAGGGTCAACTGTCATTCCGTCACCCTCACCCGCTTGCGCTTCTTGATTTCCCGGTCGATGTACCAACGCGCTTTCTCCAGGTCTTCAATCGCGTCCTGTTTCAGATCGCAACGCCAGATGTATTTCACGGCATTCCCCAGATTGAAGCCCATGTGTTCCGTGATCTGGATGCATTCGATCCCGCTTGGATGGCCGGTGTAGTGGGCTGGGCGGTTCACGTTGTCAGTCATCGCAGCCCTTCCCGTAAACCTCGTCAGGCGTTCCGAACAGGTTAAGCTCCACCCAATCCGAGAAACGCTGTAGAAAGCCAAGGTCGCTTCCGGTTGCGCGATCTATGGCGCGTTCTAGGCCGTTGGTTCCAGGTTCATATCTGTCCCCGGTCTGTTTCCGGTACTCGTCCATGACCTTTTCTTCGCCAAGCGCCCATCGAACGCATCCGATGAAGAAGGCGTACATGATCGGATCGTCGTCGTATGAAGTCTTCAGATACTGGCTCATGCTGCCGCCCTTTTCCGTTCAACCTTTACCGCTTTACCGTTGCGATAGATTGTTCCATCGGCACCGAATACCTTCTCGCGCTCCGTAGGCTCCATGGAAGCGATTTCACCCTCGCGCAGATACTTCCCGTTCATATATGCAAGAAGGTGTGTGAGCGCTTCCTGTGTGGCGTGAAGCTCGCTTGTGTAGATGATTGGTACACCGCCTTTGCTCAGAATGGGGCTTGGACGTGCATTGCGGGCGAAGCGGAGCATAACCCACCATCCTCCATGAACTTCTCTCAGGTACGCTGCGAAGTTATTCATGCCGCCCTCTTGCTATCATTGTAGCGGGCGCGCTCCCGTGCTTGGTGAAGGCGATCGCACACTTGCGGCTCGGACAGCCCCATGATCTTCGCGATGTCGTAAGTGTCGTAGCCCTGCTCGAATAGCTCCACCACACGCGACTGTATCACTACGCCCTCTCTCCCACTCAGGATTGCGTCTACTCGCGCTGTGCCCATTTGCATCAGGCGGGCGATCTTGTGCCGCCCTACGCCTCGGTTGCGCATTTCGTGGATCTTACGAAGGTCATCCTCGGTGATTTCGCGCTTCTTGCGGATCGGCTCTCGCTTGATACCGTGCTTCTCCAGCGCTGAAAGGATCGTGGTATGATCGCGCTTGAACTCACGGGCCAGCAAGATTAGCGATTGACGCTTTGCCAGTGCAGCAACACACATCGCCTTGTGTCTGACTTCCTTGACAGGAAACGTCCTGCCATCGCCAAGGACATCTTTCAGCGTTATTCCAGTGCCTTCACATACAGCCCTGATAATCGCCTTCACCGGTATGTTGTGCGTCTGTATCTCGACGCTTATCTTTCCGGTATCTTCAAACTGGCGAACTGCTTCCATTGCGAGCATCTCGACAGCGCTTAGTTCACGCTCTGGCTGTGTCTCGATCTGGACTGGCTTATTCGCTTCCTCAATTGCCTTCTGCTCTGCCGCCTTCTTGGCGAGATAGGCGCGGGCTGCGCGTTCGGTTCTTGATGAATAGGCGGCGACAACCATTACTGCGCCCTCCCTACCTGTTTGAACGGACCCGTTGTCGCGTTCGTTATTCTGTCGAGATTGAAATCGTTGCCGTTGGCTTCTGATGCTGCCTGAAGGCGTGAAATCGCCGCCTCATAGGAGTTTTCTTCCTCGGTATGCATTTTCATTGCGGCTCGTGCCGATTGCCACTTCTCGTTGGCTCTCTGGCGCTGTTCTGGCGTCATGCCGCGCCGCTTGCGATCTCTGGCTTGATCTTCGAGGATGCGGCGTTCTTTCTGATCACGTGCGCGAGCTTCCTTGATTGGCCGCATCACTTCATCAATCTGAATGCGAAGCTCTGGAGGTGATGGCATCCATCCGTGACCGAGCGATCCGGCCATTATGTTTTTGACCGCGGTATCAAGCCCGTGCTTTGTGACGCCATCCAATGCCATTTGATATGCCATCTTCTCAGCCTCAGGGTTAGCGAGAGCGCGCGTAGGCAAGACGGACAGTCCCGCCATTGCTGCGGCTTTGTCCTTCGCAGTCGCCAAGGTCCAATAATGATCCGTTGTCGCTATCTGGTTCATGGAGAGGTCCGTTCTGCTTGTTGAACTCGTCAATCCACATCTGTTGACGCGGGTTTGCTGGTCTGCTGTGCGGTATCGCCTTCATTGCCGGTTCATCGGTCCAGCATTGGCCGTTAAGCCATGTCGCCGGGTGCTTGGTGTAATCCGGGTTCTCGCCGCTTCTGGCAGCCGCGTACCGGCGGACGCCGACAACGATTGTTTCTAGATCGGTAGCCTTGCGGGCTGATCGGTACGCCTTGAGCGCCTGCCCCTTGCCGACGCGGCGGGGATAGATCGGCCAGAAGTGTTGTTCGAACTCGGCTTCGATCTCGTCCTGTACCGGCTTGGCTTTACGCCTCGGTGCCACTTCGCTTTCGATTGCTTCGGCTGCGATAAGCGCCTGCTCGATTGTAAGGCCATCGGAAAGCATCCGACGAATAGCTGCTACAACGCTCATGCTGCCGCCCTCGTCTGAATGTTCCAGTCCAAGAGAACAGTCTGGACGTCGCCTATCGATCTGACGATGGCGTAAGGCACTGCATTCTCGGCGCACCAGTCTTGCCAGTCGCGTTGTGCTGGCGATGGTGATCCCTTCCCAGCTTTCACTTCGAGAAAGGCCATGACGCCGCCCTGACGAACTAGAACGATGTCGGCAACGCCTGCCTTCACACCGAGGGCCTTAAGCATTGCGCCTGTCTTGGCGTCTCTGCGCCCTCCGTTTGCAGGGTGAAACGCTCGCACGGTTTTCGGAAGCACTCGGTCCAGATAAGCCATGATGGCCTTGTGGACCTGTAATTCTGGCTGGTTTCTGCTCATAGCAAAGGCTCCTGTTTCGGCTGGGCAACTGGAGCGGCCTGCACGAACATATCTGGCTGCGCGTAAGCCTTACGGATGCGCTCACAGGCGATTTCGAAATATGGCTCGTGTTGCTCAATACCTACGAAAGAGCGGCCAGCCTTGGCGCAGGCAACGCCCGTCGTCCCGCTGCCCATGAATGGGTCTAGAACAGTCTCACTGTTATCGGTGAAGCGCTCTACAAAGGACTGAAACATGGCAACTGGTTTGCCGGTCGGGTGAGCGCCGTCTGTGACCAACGATCCAATCCAATTTCCGTGAGAGCCGCCACCATTCCACGCCTTCTTTCCGCTAGCTGGGTTGTGGAGGTAAATTATTCCTTCCCACCCCTGAGCGGGTCTGTCAGCGCTAATCTGTGGCATTGGGTTTGTTTTCACCCAGACGCCAAACCTCACGAAATCCCAACCTTCTGGCGGTTCCTGTTCGAACGACACAATGTGCCTCCACTCCATCGTAGAGACGAACCAACGCGGAGAAAGCTTGGCGCAGTCGGAAATAAGAGACTTCAACGTGGCAGCATCGATTGCAGCGAAATTGATAGCCTTCTTGCCGGATCCGCCATTACGATTGCTCTTCGCGTTATCGTGCGTCTGTTCTCCATACGGTGGGTCGGTGATCACCGCATCAACCTCTCCAAGTGTCGGCATGATTTCCATGCAATCACCCAGATACAGAGTGCAGTCGCCAATCACTTCCTTGCGGCGGTACGGCAGGCGATCAGGCCAATGCGTGTCCCCACGCTCGCGCTTTGCCTCTACAGCAAGCTCGTAGCACTTCTTCGCGTCATCGGACGGATTGTACTCGGTCATCTCAGTACCTCGCCACGACGCATGAGACTGGTCCGAAAATGAGTGCCATAGCGACTAGAAACCACCCGGCATTGATCAATATGCTGGCTACACGGTCGTTCATGCGAACCTCCGGGCCGGAGCCTCTTGCTGTTGTTTCTGGTAAAGCGCGCTGCGCTGAAAAATTGGATCGCCCATTAGAACGCCAGTCTTGGTCCGGTCATCAAACCGTGGGCGCTCGGCCATTCTTGCCTCGGCTTCTGCTTTACGCTTCATCGCAGCATCGCTTGGCTGGCAGACTTCACCAACCGGCATAGAGGCGCGTTTTTCTTTCCGCTTCTCACTGGATCGAGCCAGTTGAGCCGCGTACCGCTCAGGATTACCAAGGCGGAAAACCACGTTGACGCTGATACCGAGTTCCGTGGCTATGCTCCTCTTGGAAAATCCAGCAGCAAGCCGCTGTTTAATCTTGGCTGCCAGTGCTTCTTCACTCGGTTTCATGGTCTTTCCTCCGGCTTACAAACTGAAGGTGTTCAGGGATGATCTTCTCTGACCACAACACGTAATTTTTGGACTTACGCCGCCAGCGATCCGCTAGCCGTCGCCTGATCCAGAAGGGCAAGCGCAGCATCCAGCTGGGCAAGTCTTTCACTGACCTCTTCTCGCTCACGTCGAGCCTCCATAATTTTCAGTTGCCGAAGGGCATCCATTTCCTCCCCGTCGATACGACGAGCAGCACCTTCCCAGATCGAGCGCGCCCGACGCGGGGTAAAATCCTTGATAAGCAGTGGCTTGAGTGCACGATACGCCTGATAGATCGACGCCTTAACGCTGCCAGTCCGGCGCGTAGGGAACGCATCGCGCATCATTCGTTGAGCTTCTACTGTGTCACACTGCAACATGTTCTTGTCCTTGAATGACAACACCTTGTTCGTCCTTCCAGCTATGTGTTGATCCATAGCCGGGCGACGAAACGTGCCGGTGTTTAAAAGGGACGGTTAGTGATGAAGATGAAGCGGATTGCCCGGAAAGCCTGGAAAACTGATACGGGCGTCCAATTGATCTTGTACTCATGGCCGGATACCTCGAACGAGACCCCGGCAAATGCCAGCCGCAGCCGCAATCATCACGCAAAGCGGCCAGCCTATTACGAGAACCCATTTGATCCATTTCGGTGATCGGCTGGGTGGCGAGAATTCGAGAACCGAACAGGCAACAAAACCCGCAGTGTACAGATATGCGATGATCCAGTTGCCGTTCATGGTTCGAAACCCTCATGGTTGAATTAGATGCCCGATGCTCGCTCAGGGGGCGAAACAAGCATCGGGCGGTTGCTCACCGGGGCGGGCTTGGAGGCGTGGGGACCCGGTGGGCAATCAGTTAAGCTGCTGCGAGAACAGCCGATGCTTCGGCCCTAAATCGTTCTCGTGACAATTCCGGCATATCGCGCCAACGCCGCTGTGCGGCCTCTTCTGGCGTTTCCAGACCCATGACATTGCCCATCATGTCCCGCTTGGCTCGGCATGTGCCCACCGCGTTTCGAATGAAGGACTGGAACAGTGCAAAAGCGCACCGCTCAATCATGTCATCTCTCTGGTTCAAGCAGCACCTTTTGCCTGCTCGTTCAACACGTGCATGTTGACCAACATATCGTTAGTCAAAACGATGTCCTTTTCGAAAGCGACACCGATCAGCCTCGGCCAATAGCGCACGGGTATGGACTTCCGACGCCGCATTTCCGAAGCGGCAGAAGGTTTGATTTCGATGGCACGTGCAAAAGCCATCGTGCCTCCAAACTTCTCGAAAATGTCGTCTACGTGTTCCATGTCGTCCAATCAACACTATTCGTGTCGGTATGTCAACATGATTTATGTCGATTTATCTGAAATGTTGATTTTCATGGACACAATGGGCGAACGATTAAAGGCTGCTCGTACAGCGGCAAACTTCACATCTGCGGCTAAAGCTGCGGAAGCATTAGGTATTTCCGCTTCAACATACCGTGCACACGAGAACGGGCAGAATGAGTTTCATGTTGATGAAGCGAAGCAATACGCCAAAAAATTCGGTGTAACCGTCTCCTACCTGCTGGAAGGCACACCGCTTCCTAAGAAGGGAATGATCTCCAGCTTTGACCCAGACGAACCGGACGAAATTGAAGACGAAACCTTAACCTTTGGCCGCGAGACTGGTTTCCGTGGAGCGCCGGAGGGTACGTCACCTCAGATTGACATCACCGGCGGCATGGGTGCGGGCGGGCTGTCTATTGTGAATGAAGGTGTACCAGGTCATAAGGGGATGACATTCGCGGCTGAGGCTGTGTCTGATTACTGGCGGCTTCCGCCTGCCGTTTACACGTCCCTCGGCCTTCACCCACAGGACACCGTATTTATCCCGGTGCAGGGCGACAGCATGTATCCGACACTTGAAGAGGGCGATGTGGTCGTGGTCGATACCCGCCACCGGTGGCCCTCGCCTGACGGCATCTATGCGATCCTTGATGAAATCGGCGGCCTTGTTGTGAAGCGCCTCGAAGTCTCGCAGGAGAATGGAGAGAACATTATTCGCATCATTTCTGACAACACGCGGCACAGGATCAAAGAGAAGCGACCTGACGATGTATTTATTGTTGGACGTGTTTTGCGACGGTTTGGTGTAATCAAGTAGCCTGTCCGGACAAGAAGTCCTCAATATCAATCTGTGGCGCTTTCCGGCGGCGCGTCAACGCTGCGTTCTTCGCATGATGCTTTGCGTCCCAAGACAGGTGACACTTCTGGCAGAGTGCCCGGCAACGTTCTGGATCAGCGTGAGTTTCGTCGTGATCCATGTGCGCTATAGTCAAAACCACTTTGCTTCCAGTGACTGGATGGGGTTCACCATTCACAGCTTCACAGGCCGGGAACATTGGTGTCCCTTCGCAACGATTTTTTGCTCTTTCAAGCAAACTGGCGCGAAACGTTTTCCATTCTTTTGAATGAGTTCCTCCGCCAACATAATTCTTCATTTTCTCTGGTTTTATTGGCATTTTCAGACCCTTTCCCAGATTTTAGACACACCTCTGGCTATCAAGACGTTCACCTTCATACGAGAAGGGTTCCGTCTTCTTCAGTTCACCGTATCGCGATGAACCGGGATGCCATGAAGTCTTAGTATCCCTGCCTGCCCTATTTCCCCGGTGGGCCAGTCCGTCTCCATGCATGAAGGCTTATATCGGCAGTTCACTCTCTCAGGTCGCATCCAAACCAGTCGAGCGGCGTCTAACCCGCTAAGACCGCCTCATCAGCCTGGGATGAGGAACCGCTGTGGATTTCATGCGCCGGGTGATCGGTGAAAACGGGTCAAATCCGTAAAAAGACCGCTTCTTTTGCGCTTAGAAAACACTCGATCTTGGCGGGAACCTCCGAGCAGACCCAAGATTTTGCATCATTCAGCGCCCCGAAGCGATCATTTCGGTTGTGTAACGATGCTTGTTATGCTACACAATTCTTGACATTGAGACCGCTTTAGGCCCCGGCAGCATCACCGCTCCGGGGCTTTTCTTTTATCCCGATCCAACATGTTGTGCAACACGTCATGTGTTGTTTTTTCACCTTTCAACATTATTCGTGTTGACATGAATTGTGTCGTATGCAACATTGGGCATGTCAAAGCGGTCCACGAAGAAGCAAACGCGCCGATCTGGACCGCAAGATTTCACCAAGGGATCAAGCGATGTGTGAAGCAGCTCTGAATACTGATGATCGCATCTTGTTGAAGGTGCCCACGTCTTCGGGCTGGGAATGGTTCGATCCGATGCTGGTTCGCGGTGCCACGTTCTTCGATGTGGCTAACGAGGCAACATACCGGAATGCAACAGACATCATCCTGTTTGATTGCGCGACCCTGACCGGGACGAACATCAACGAACAGGCCGCACCGTACTTTTCTGGCGATTTCGACAACCCGCCTCTGTGGGTGAAGGACACGCCTTTCTTCAAGCAGATGGCTTTCGAGGAAGAAGAGGACCGGCGCAATCAGGTCCGCCATGAGCGGTCTTTCAAATCACCATCGATCTATCGGGGAGTAGCCTGATGTTCTCTGCACTGATGATTTCCACGGCTCTGTCCGTCGTACCGGCCACCCGTCCACATGATCCGCATGTTGGGTTTGTCCTGATCGAGAACCGGGTAACGCAGCAGATCGGGCCATTCTGGGACCGTGAGGATTGCGAGTTTGTTGGCAAGGGCATCGTGAACCACGCGAACGATCTTATTCACCGCCCATATCAGACCGGGCCTTACGAGGCGCTTCGTCTGATGACCACGGAAGTTGTTTGCCAGCGGAGGGTGAAGTGACCCTCTCCCCATTCGATCACCTAATCACCATGGCACTGATCGTCGCTTTTATCGCGCTGTGCCAGAGCAAGAGGACGAGGCCGTGAATAGCTTTATCGCACGTCAGGATGTCCATATCAGCGGCTGGGAATGTGGCACTGAGTTCGAACTGACGATGGAAGTCAAGTTCACTGTTACCAGGTTCCTGCCAGCAACGGCGACTGATCCAGCAGAGAACCCAACTGTTGAAATAGACAGCGTTCGCTTCCTCGATGGCGAGGATGAATTGAAGCTGCCTTGGTCGATTGGTGACCGCTTCATGGATGCTCGTGGGTTCAACGAATGGCTGATGTCAGAGGCCAAAGAACAAGCCCAGCAAGCAGCCGACGATCATGCCGACCATATGCGCGAGATGCGCAGGGAGAGTGACCATGCGTGACCTGATCACCGACATCGCATCCTTTGTAGCCGTTTCAACCTTCATCGCAACGTTTGCAGTATGGGCCGTGTGTCTGGCCGAGAAAGTGTGAGGCTCGTTATGTCCCGTTTCCGTCACCACAAATACACATGGACCAAGCCATTCGGTTCGGCTCGCCATTGTTGGGAACTCGTAGGCCCGATGGGCGGCGTTCACTTCCATGTATCGATTACCGAAGGATATGGCCCTTCTGCCGGTATGGAATTTCACCATGCGGCATCCTCTGGTTACCGTTGCGATGAAGCCCCGGACCACATCAACTGCCCAGTAATTGGTCAGCCATGCTGGCACGATGGGACGAGCCTTTACGCCAGTGAAACGCTCTGGCCGATGATTGAGCCCATGCTGCGCTCTGGCGATCATGAAACCATCTTCCGGGTTTTAGAAGGTGAGTACGACGAACGCTTCAAAGGCTTCGAGATACGAGCGAGGGCCGCATGACTACCATCATCCAAGTAAGCGGCAAGCCCCGCGCCCAGACAATCCACGTATCCGGCCACGACAGACAGAAGCCGGATCGGTTCACGCAACAGGTAATCCAGACAGCAATCCAGATGCAGAGCGAACTAGCAGCCGAGAACGCTGAATACGTCCGCGCTCTGGAAGCCGGGCTGGCAGATTTTTCGGGAGAGTGATGTGAGCAAGACAGCAGAAATCACCTTGCACGGTGTCCAGAAGATCGAACTCTGCCGGACATTCATCGAAAACGGCAACATGCACGAAATCCGCATCACTACTGACGCCGGGTCGCTTGAGATTACGGCTTACGGTGACACCGATGTATTCAACCGACTTCCTAAGTCAGACGACTTTGAAGCCTACACGTTCCGCAAGCCGGAGGCCGCGTGATGTCGAAGATAGAGACAGGTGGACCGGCGTTTCCTCGCCCTATGGCTGAAACGTCCCTCGGTGGGAATTATGAACAGGATGGCATGGACCTCCGCGATTACTTCGCAGGTCAAGCACTAGCTGGATGGCCAGTTACAGACCACGGCTCAGACGCAGATGCTCTAGCTCACAAATGCTACGCGATGGCCGATGCAATGATACGAGCACGCGGAGGCAATTATGCCTAGGTGCGACATCTGCAATGAGCATTCGGCTTACGTTAACGAAGTCCGAGAAATCTATCGGACCGACGATATCCGCGACATCTGCTCCGACTGCGAAAAGATCGTGAACAAGCAGCTTCGCAAAATCCAGACCGCGCACGGGAATGCACAGCAGTCTTTGCTCAAGCGGTTTATGCGGGTTTTGAAGCGTGGAGGTGATCGTGACTGACACCTTGCATGAGGACGGCATCTACTTCGGTATGTCTGACGAGGAATATCACGCTGATCCTGCCCTTGGTTCAACGGGTCTGAAAAAGCTCATCGGCAACGCACCGGATTTCTGGTGGGATAGCCCGATGAACCCGGCCCGTGACGATGACGACGACACCCCGGCTAAGATATTCGGTCGCCAGCTTCACATGTGCGTTCTCGAAGGCGTGGAGAAGTTCAAGGAGAACCACGCGGCATATGTGAACCCAGGTAACGTCAAGGCCGGGAAGGATGAAATCGCAGCGATTGTAGCCGCCGGTAAGGTGCCGGTGAAGTTCAAGGACTATTCGAAAATCCTTGCGGCATCGGCCTTCATCAAGGCCAACAAGACGCTGGCGCGGGCATTCGAAGGTGGACAGCCGGAAGTCTCGGTGTTCTGGACCGTGAACGGCATCCGCTACAAAGCTCGCTTCGATTATCTCCAGATCAATTCGATTGTCGATCTGAAGTCTATCGAGAACCGGAGCGATAAAGAGTTCAAGCAAGCCTGCCGGGATGCGATGGCCAGCTACGACTATATCGTTTCCGCCGGCCATTATTCGGACGGTCGCCGCCAGATGAAGGGACTATTCCGGGCCGGGAAGGTTTTCGGTCTGCCGGCATGTCAAGAGGAATGGCTTTCCAAGGTAGTCAGCAACCCGGTTTTCGCCTTCGTATTCGTGTTCTGGCAGAAGAAGGGCGCGCCGATATCGCACGGTATAATGCTGTCACCGGGCAACCCACTGTTCGACAGAGCCGCCGAACGTATCGCCCAAGCCGTCGAGAACTACCGCCTTTTCATGGGCGAGTTCGGTACCGACACGGCATGGGTGCCATCCACACCACTTGAAGAAGCCACGGAAACGGATTTTCCGGTTTGGTACCAGCAGAAGCTTATCGGAGCCTGAAATGAACCAAGAAATTATCACCCAGGACGGCGAAGTTTTTGAAGAAACAACAGCTCTAGCTTCAACGAGTATGGCTGTGCAGTTACAGAAAGCCGAAATCGACCAACTGGTATCGACAGCCCATGCGTTCCCGCGCTCATTGAAGCGCGTACAGTCGAACATTCTTGGTATGGCAACACTGGATGAGGAAAGTGCGGAAGAATGCATCTATGCCCTTCCTCGCGGCGGCAAGCCTATCCGTGGCCCATCGATCCGATTTGCTGAGATACTGAAGCAATCATACGGCAATTGCCGCGCTGCCGCTCGCGTTGTCCACGTTGATAAGACGGAAGGATACATCGAAGCAGAAGGCGTATTCCACGATCTGGAAACAAACGCCGCATCAACTGCGCGTGTTCGTCGCCGCATCACTGACAGAGCCGGCCGCGTGTTCAAGGATGACATGATTATCGTCACCGGCAATGCGGCCTGCTCTATAGCCATGCGCAACGCGATCCTTGCTGGCGTTCCTAAACCTCTGTGGCGCAAAGCCTATGACATGGTTCAGGCAACCATCACTGGCGACATCACCACGCTATCCGAAAACCGTGAAAAGGCTTTCAAAGCTCTGGCAGCATTCGGTGTGAAGCCCGATCAGATTTTTGCATCGCTTGGCGTTCAGGGCGAGGAAGACATCACTGTCGATCATATCGCGACACTGCGCGGCATGTATTCGGCTTTGAAGAATGGTGAAGCGACCGTTGAAGAAATGTTCATCGGAACCGTCAAGGCTATTTCGGATCACGCCAAGATTGAAAACCCGTTCTCAGCAGAACCGGCAACGGCCCAGACGAACAATGTGCCGCCGGAACCTGAAACGCCAGCCAGCGAGCCGGATGCGGGCGAACAGGGTGCGTCTGAACCTTCCTTTACCGATACTGACGCCGATGCATGGGTACTGAACTCGGTCAACATGCTTATCGCCTCGGCAATGATCGGCGGCGATCTGGACGTTATGCGTGACCAGTATCGTGGCATCAAACAGAACGCACCGTCATGGGTTGATAAACCTACCCTCGGTCGTGTCGATGCTGTGTCAATCTTCTTGTCTCAAGTCATGCAGAACGATGAGGAATTTGACAAATGGCGCGTTGCCAACCTGTCGAAGCTCAGCGCGGAACAGATCAATGATCTGCCGGAGGCGAACTAATGGCCCGCACCGTTAAGGAATGGATCGGCAAGAACGACGATGCTGCTATCCCTGATGCAGTAAAGCGTCGGATCGTAAACCGTCAGGGTGGCTGTTGTGCATTGTCGAGTAAGCCATTCGGCCCCGGCAACAAACCGGAATTCGATCACAAGGTCGCGCTCTGGCTAGGCGGAGAGCATCGCGAAAGCAATCTCCATGCGATTTGCAAGGAAGAGCACACGGCCAAGACCAAGGCTGAAGCCACTGTGCGTGCCAAGGTGAACCGGCAGCAGGATAAACACCTGGGTATCAAATCGCCGTCTTCAAAGCTTGCCACCAAGGACAAGCAGCCAAAACGCCTCACAAAACCCCTCCCTCCCCGTAAGCGCGACATATTCGGTCGCCCTGTTAGCGAAGGTATTTCATCATGAAACTGACCCAGATGATTGACTACGAAGACCTGATTTTTCGAGCAAAGTGCCAGCTTGATAACGTGTCCGATTATTTCGATGAAGATGCATCACTGCACCGCTGCGAAGGCAATACGCTGTTTATGATCCTCGATGATGGATCGGAAGCGCGCATCGATCTTGACCCGATCATTGATTTCGTCGCTGCGATGAAGGAGTTGCGGTGATGGTGGACGCACAAGCCATGACCACCCTACCGGAAGAAGCCGTACAGCGCCAATTGCGCGGGAAAGACCGTTTGAAAGTTTGGATGGCGAGTGAAAAGACGGAGCTTGCCACCAAGATCAACGATTTGCGTAAGAAGGCTTTCAAATCGAACGATGCTGACGACCGCGAAGCTTACTTTCAGGCTTTAAGTTCAGCCTTTCAGCTTGGAGACTTGGTTGTCACTGATGCTATCCCCTTCCTCCCCGTGCAAGGGGTGAAGGTGAAGACGTTGGGTGAAGATGACTATGAAGTAATCATAGATGCGGCAGCTAAAGCTATGCGAAAAGCTACTTCTGGGGTCCGTGGACAGACAATTACGGTCCATGACTGCCTAGATTGGTGGGTGATGAAAGCAACGGAAAATCACATCCTGTCCACCCTAGAGCCATCCGCTGGCAGAGCGGCTGTGCTGGAGGAAGGCGACCTGAAAGAGCTACTGGAACGCCTTGATGCTGGCCTTCAATATGAAGGTTCAATGGACACCGAAGAAGGCGGCACCTTCGATATTGTCGATATTGAAGCTGCACAAGACTTGTTCGCAGATGCAGCCGCCGCGATCCGCGCCCTATCCTCCCCGGACCATGCCGACGCCGGTAAGGTCGAGGGGGATGGGTGGATGCCGACGCACCGGCATAGGAAGCGCGGCACTGATTATTCGCTGATCGGCATCGGAAAAATGCAGGCCGACAATTGGCAGGTAAGCCGAGAAGGCTTTGATCAGTCCATAGATATGGAAGAAGTCGCCATCTATCGCAGTGTAGATGATGGCGCGATCTGGGTACGTCCAAGGTTAGAATTTGAAGATGGTCGCTTCGAAGCCCTTCCATCCTCACCGGGATCCACCCACCCATCAGGAGGCGACCGTCATGGAGAGTGAACTGAAGCCTTGGAAGTATGATATTCAGTACGGCCCAGAAGGTGAAGACGCCTATTCGTGGGTCTATGACGATCATGGCGCAATGGTTGCAACGATGAAAACACATAAAGCCAAGCAAATTGTTGACGCCATGAACACCCGCCCCGCGCCTGCCGCTACAGATACGGGACTGGTGAAGACGCCGCGAGACACGGCTTGCACCATTGTCGATGCGATACATCGCTACACATGGGAATTTTCCCCAAACCCGACCGCTCATAAAGAGCAATACGATCTGGTCGAAAAGCTCATCAACGATCTTCTTGCTGGCACCCGCTCGCAGGCTGTGGAGCTATTGGCGGCGAAGGATGCGCGGATTGAGGAGTTAACATCCCCAGAATACCTGACTGAAAAACTGGAACAAGTGGGCGTAGTTGACAAGGAGTGGCAGGAACGCGCGGAGAAGGCCGAAGCCGACAACGCGGCGCAGGATGCGCGGATTAAGGAGTTGGAGAAACTCTGTAACGACACGGAAGCTGAGGCTCTGGGTTACGCTAGCGATAAGGCTGAACTCGAAGCCAAGCTCGAAACATACCACGAAGAGTATGAAAATCGTAAGGAAGGTTACGAGAAGACAATAGACTCCTTGGAGGAGAAGCTCGCGGCTGCTGAAAAGGCGCTGACCATGATCGCCAAGATTGAACTTTCATTCCCGGAAGAACTTCGCGACATTGCCCGCGCCGTGCTGGGAGGGAAGCCGTCATGAGGTCCAACCTGAAAATCGCACAGATCGCGGTTGAACTGTCCGATGGTTCTTTCGGCGTCGTAGTGCTCAACCAAGATTATATGCAGATGCTTTTACCGATGATCGAAGCACTTTCGGAAGGGCCAATTCGTGTCCTTCCAGTGCCAGGCATGAAGCTTCTGTCTGCCAAGGAGGCATTAGCATGAGCGCACTCATCGGCCGCCTATCCAAACTAACCGGGCCTCGGTACACGATGGATGTAGCCATCGCGTTGGCAACGGACTTCTGGCCGAAAGATCGCATCCAAAACATCGTTTATAACGACGATGGCGAGCCGTGGGTTTATTTCACCGATGGGCCTGATTTGCCGCTTCCACCTGCCTACACCGCCTCTGTAGACGCCGCTATCGCGCTGGCTGAGAGAGTGTTGCCAAACGAACGCGTTTGGATCAATCGGATCGCATTCGACAGCAATCATCAATGGCGTGCATCTCTGACGGACAACCATGTGTCGTGGGGAATTAACCCCGCCATCGCCCTTCTGATCGCCCTCTTGCGCGCAAAGGAGGCCAGCAAGCCGTGAGCAACATTCTGATCATCAGCCTTATCGGCTTGTTCACTAGCGGCGTGGCCGTCGGCCTGTCATTGGCCGCTGTCATTTACCTGAGCCTAAACGCAAAGGAGGCCAGCCATGGCTAGTAAGGAAGCATTGCGAGATGGAATTGCTCACATCATCCACGCGGATTGCGCTCGTGGGTTAGCAACAATCCCATTCAATATGGCAGATCGCATCCTCTCCACCATCCTCGCCGCTCTACAGGAGCCGACAGAGGGGATGCAGCTTGTAGTATCCGCAAATTGGGGACGCAGAACTTGGGCTGAATATCAGCAAGTTCTCGCCGCCTCCGCACTTGGGGGGCAGGCAGAATGAGCGGCGGCGGTTACATCATCGAGAAAATGCCTGTCACTTTGGAAAGCGGAAAGCAGGTTATTCGCTATCATGTCATGGATCGCCATGACGATGAGATTTGCGTTTATGCCGAACCGGCAGATGCAGAGCCACAACTCCGCGATCAAATGTGGTGGGGCGGAGCGCAGGTTATCTACTTTGGAGAAAACGACAAAGGCAGGCTAACCAAAGTCGGATATTCATTCCGTCCTGGTCGCCAAGCCCTGAAAGGCGGTGAGTAGATGGAAGCCGAGTTTTCAACCGAATGGGACAGCAACCATGAAGGCTACCGCGCCATATTCAACGCGGCCCTGTCTGGCATCTGCGCGAACCCGAACTTCTTTAGGTCGATCATGCAGCAACAGCCAAAGGCAGCAGTCGATTTCGCTAATGAGGTGGTTCTAGCCGCGATCTACGGCGACAAGTATATCCCGCCGTATAGCCGCACCGCACTGCGGGAAAGGGAATAGAAATGCACGTCAAAGACCAAATTATCGAGCAGATTTACTCTATCCGTTCATCTGAACGCGAACCGGTACAGATTGAATTGTCCCCTCCTGATTATGACGCTTTGCGATATGAGGCTCAGTTCAGCGAAATGACCATCTCAGCCAACCGGCCAGACGAGTTCATGGGGCTGCCCATCGCCGTCAAAGCACCAGGGCATAAGCTGACGGTCACGAGCAGGGACACACTGCGGGAAAGGGAGTGAGGATGTCACGTTCCGCCCCAAGGATTTTTGGAAAGGCCCTTTCGATACGTGTTGATCTGCGAGGAAAGAAGCTGAACCTTCTTCGCACCGCAGGCCGAGCAACGCAGCTTGTGCGCAAGGTCTTTTCTGAGTGCGCCATGATCTGGTCCGAGTTTCTCAATCAGCCAATCGATATCAAGCTCTTTGCTGTGATGGCACCCGTTACAATACGCGGTCAGCGAAAATCCGTGCCGTTTGCAGTCTCGCAATGTCGCGTTCGTGCTGAATGTACCCATGACAGCCTCCAAGGCTGGCTGTATTACATTGAGAACAATAAGAGAACAAATCACAAAATTCAGGAGGTGCGTATATGAGCCTTCTTACACCTGAGCAGGCAGCGGAGGCGCTTTCGATATCCCATCGACAGCTGATCTATTTGACAGACGATGGCGAACTGCCGTTCATTAACATTGGTCGAGGAGCGCGGAAAATTCGCCGCTACGACCCTGTAGATATCGAGGCGTTTAAGAACCAACGGAAGAAAACAGAATGTCAGTCTATATCCGAAAAGACAGCAAGGACGGAACGTACACCTACGAGTTCCAGATACGCGGTCGTAGATTTTCGGGCAACACTGGCAAAAAGTCGGAGCGAGAAGCGCGCCAGATAGAAAAGGCCAAGAAGAAAGAGGCTGAGCTTCAATTGGCAGAAGAAGCCTCTTTCAGCGCAGACGATCCGACATTCGAAGTCGCGGCTTCCAAATACTGGCACGAGGTCGGGCAACACCATACCAACTCGGATAATACGCTCTGGACGCTGGATTGGTTGAGCAGCGCTATCGGGCGACGGACGCGCCTGAGTAAGATAACTGATAGAACGGTAGCTGAACTTGTAGCAAAGCGCCGGAACGAACTGGTCCCGAACAGGAAAACCCCGCAAAAAATATCGCCAGCTACCGTCAACCGTACAATGACGCAGCCTTTGCGAGAAATCATGCTCCGGGCTGCGAACGTCTGGCGCGTTAAGACAAACCCTATCGACTGGTCGGAACACCTGCTGAAAGAAGATGGCGAGCGCATTCGTGAGGCTTCACACGTCGAAGAAGCCCAGATCATGAGTGAGCTAGATCGCGGCTATGATGTGGCCGTGCGTTTTGCTTTTCTCACTGGTTGCCGACGAATGGAGATACTCGGCCTATCATGGGATAAGGTCGATTTCTTCGGTAGGACATTCACAGTTCTTGGAAAGGGAAAGAAAGAACGCATTATTCCCATGTCATCAGCAGTCTTTGAACTGCTATGGGAAGAGCGCAATCATCACGAGGCAAAGGTTTTTACCTTCGTGGCAAAGCGGACGTTGAAGAAGCCGGGGCTTATTCGTGGGCAACGATATCCGCTCACTGAGTCCGGGCTGAAATCGGCCATGCGCCGAGCGATTGCAGATGCAGGCGTGAAGAACTTCCGCTTCCACGACACGCGACACACGGCAGCAACCCGCGCCCTACGTGCAAGCAATCTGAAGGTTGTTCAGAAGCTTCTCGGACACTCGGATATCAAGACGACAACCAAGTATGCTCACGCGATGGTCGAGGATATTCGCTCCGCAATGGATGCCATGAAACCGGCTGGCGACGAATCATCGACCAAGCCGAAAGAGCGGAAGGCGGAATGATGTCAAAGGCAGGAGAACAGAACGGGAAACTCCGTGGGACATTCCGTGGGACTTTTGGTGCCGAACTGTTCCACGCCATGCATCTGTGTGCATTTTGTTCTTTTTTGCAGTTTTTACGGCTTGCGGGAAAATCCTTTATATTCTAAGGCTTTCCCCGGCTCGGAGCGTAGCGCAGCCCGGTAGCGCACTTGACTGGGGGTCAAGGGGTCGTGGGTTCGAATCCCGCCGCTCCGACCATTTT
>Ga0182737_1000261_pt1 | contig 89041 bp, 86 predicted proteins | sample eDN5th30CBELigOP_FD_128878 | JGI IMG/M metagenome (GOLD analysis project Ga0182737, IMG submission 128878) | Enriched Organic Plus compost microbial communities from Emeryville, California, USA - eDNA 5th pass 30_C BE-Lig OP (version 2) (version 2) ... | reverse complement strand
TCCCACTCGTACGCGTAGAGGATGTGGAAGAACTCGTTGTCCCAGCGCGTCGGGTGGTAGGTCCACGTCACCTCGAGGCCCGAGGTGATCGCGTCGATGCCCTTGCCCGACTTCCAGGAGCTCTTCCAGCCGAGGCCCTGCTGCTCGATCGGCGCGGCCTCGGGGTTCGGGCCGGGGGCGTCGGCCGGCGCGTTGCCGTGCGTCTTGCCGAAGGTGTGGCCGCCGGCGATGAGCGCGACGGTCTCCTCGTCGTTCATGCCCATCCGGCTGAACGTCACGCGGATGTCGCGCGCCGAGGCGATCGGGTCGGGGTTCGCCGCCGGGCCCTCGGGGTTGACGTAGATGAGCCCCATCTGCACCGCCGCGAGCGGGTCCTCGAGCGTCTCGGCGTCGCTCGCCCGCGCGTCACGACCCTCCCCCTGGTCGGCGTAGCGCTCGTCCGCGAGCCAGTCGGTCTCGGGGCCCCAGTACACGTCGTCGTCCGGCTCCCACACGTCGGGACGGCCGCCGCCGAAGCCGAAGGTCTGGAAGCCCATGTCCTCGAGCGCGACGTTGCCGGCGAGGATCATCAGGTCGCCCCAGGACAGCGACTGGCCGTACTTCTTCTTGACGGGCCACAGGATGCGGCGGGCCTTGTCGAGGCTCACGTTGTCCGGCCAGGAGTTGAGCGGTGCGAAGCGCTGCTGGCCCGTGCCGCCGCCGCCGCGGCCGTCCTGGCTGCGGTATGTGCCGGCGGAGTGCCAGGCCATGCGGATGATGAGGGGGCCGTAGTTGCCCCAGTCGGCCGGCCACCAGTCCTTCGAGTCGTGCAGGACGGCCTGGACGTCCGCCTTGACGGCCGCGAGGTCGAGCGCCTCGAAGGCGGCCTTGTAGTCGAAGTCGGGGCCGTTCGGGTTCGCGACGTCGGGGTTCTTCGCGAGGATCTTCAGGTTCAGCTTGTTCGGCCACCAGACGCGGTTCTGCGAGCCGAATGTCGGGTGCGGCTGGCTGCTCTTGCCGCCGTGCGGGACGGGGCATTCGGCGACGGGGTCAGACATGGGTGGCGTGCCTTTCTTCGGTGGGCGTATCGGGCTCGGGTGGGCTGGTTCGGTTCGGGTCAGGCGGCGGCGCGGCATTCGGCGCAGACGCCCCAGTAGACGATCTCCGCCTCGTCGACGGTGAACCCGTCGGCGCCGTGCGGCAGCAGGCACGGCGCGTGACCGACGGCGCATTCGACGTCGCCGATCGCGCCGCACGAGCGGCAGATGACGTGGTGGTGGTTGTCGCCGACGCGCGACTCGTAGCGCGCCACCGAGCCGGCGGGCTGGATCCGGCGGAGCAGCCCGTGCTCGGTGAGCGTGTGCAGCGAGTCGTAGACGGCCTGGTGCGAGACGGTCGGCACCTCGACGCGCGCGGCCTCGATGATCGTCTCGGTGTCGGCGTGCGGGTGCTCGTGGACGGCGTGCAGGACGGCGACGCGCGGCCGGGTCACCCGCAGTCCGGCGTCCCGCAGTCGGGTCTCGACGTCGGGGGCCGTGATCATGCCCCCATTCTAGACCATCTTTTGAATGGATCAAGAAAGGGAAGGCTCACCTATGCCCGGCTCCGGGCCGCCGCACTGCCAGGATGGAGCCGTGCGGCACCCCGTGGTCATCGTCCTGCTCCTCGTCTCCGCCTTCGTCGTCATGCTCAACGAGACGATCGTCGGCGTCGCGCTGCCGAGGATCATGGAGGACCTCGGCGTCGACCCCGTGACCGGTCAGTTCCTCGTCACCGCGTACATGCTGACGATGGCGATCGTCATCCCGCTGACCGGCTTCCTCCTCAAGCGGTTCACCACGCGCACGGTGTTCATCGGCGCGATGACGCTCTTCGTCGCCGGGACCGCGGTCGGCGGCGTCGCCTCGCTGCTGCCGGTCGAGGCGCAGTTCGGCGTGCTGCTGCTCGCCCGCGTGCTCCAGGCCGCCGGCACCGGCGTCATGACGCCGCTGCTGATGACCTCGATCATGACCCTCGTGCCGGTCGAGCGGCGCGGCGTCATGATGGGGCTGATCGGCGTCGTCATCTCCGTCGCGCCCGTGCTCGGCCCGCTCGCCGGCGGTCTCATCGTGACCTACCTGCCGTGGTCCGCGCTCTTCGTCATCGTGCTGCCGCTCGGCGTGATCGCGCTGCTGCTCGGGCTGTGGAAGATGGTCGACATCACCGAGACCGCGCGGGTGCCCGTCGACGTGCGCTCCGTCGTGCTGTCGATCTTCGCCTTCGGCGGGCTCGTCTACGGGCTCTCCACCTTCGGCGACCAGGTCGCCGACAGCGCGCAGCTGGCGCCCTGGATCCCGATCGCCGTCGGGCTGCTCGCGCTCGGGCTGTTCGTCTGGCGGCAGCTCGTGCTGCAGCGCACCGACTCGGCGCTCATCGACCTGCGGATCTTCACCTCGCGGGCGTTCACCTGGGCGCTCCTGACGATGGTGGTGATGAACGCGATCCTGTTCGGCTCGCTCACGCTGCTGCCGTTCTACATCCAGGAGGGGCTCGGCGCCGACCCGCTCGAGTCGGGCCTCATCGTGATGCCCGGCGGCCTGCTGATGGGCCTCGCGGGCCCCGTCGTCGGGACGCTGTACGACCGGGTCGGCCCGCGGGTGCTCGTCATCCCGGGGGCGGTCATCACCACCGTCGCGCTCTGGCTGATGGCGTTCCTGTTCACGCCGGACGCCTCGAAGTGGACGGTGCTCGCGCTGTACATGGTGCTCTGCGCGGGCCTCGCGCTGCTCTTCTCGCCGCTGTTCACCGTCGCGATGGCCGGCGTGCGGCAGCAGTACTACACGTATGCCTCGGCCGGCATATCGACGGTGCAGCAGATCGCCGGAGCGCTCGGGACCTCGGTGTTCATGGTGATCTACACGCTCGGGCGCGGGCCGCTCGTCGAGGGGCAGCAGCCGGCGGCGGACGCGGTCGCCTCGGGCACGCACGGGGCGCTGCTCGTCGCGGCCTCCGCGGCGGTCGTGATCGTGGTGCTCGCCTGCTTCATCCGCAAGCCCGCGACCGTGCCTACCGCGGCGTGAGCCGGAAGATCCGCAGGTCCCGTCCCGCCGAGCGCTCGTAGCCCCGGTAGCCCGGCCAGTTCCGCTCGAGCTTGACCCAGGTCGCTTCGCGCTCCTCCTCCGGCACCCGCGTCGCGACGACGTCGATGCGGCGGCCCTTCACCTCGACGAAGGCCATCGGGTGCGCCGCGAGGTTCGCCGTCCACGCGGGGTGCTTCGCGCCGGCGAAGTTGCTGCCGGTCACGAGCATGTCCTCCCCGTCCGGGCAGTACATCAGCTCGGTCCGCCGCGGCTCCCCCGACTTCGCACCGATCGTGTGGAGGATGAGCGAGGGCACGATCGCGCCGGAGAGCGGGGTGCGGCCGCCGTTCAGCGCCCGGGTGACCCGTTCGAGCCGCGGCATCACCTTCGGCCCCATGCTGCGGAACAGTCGCGTGCGGGACATCGCCGCCACGGGCGGGCGGAGGAAACGGGGAAGCACCTCAGAAGACTACGACGGGCTTGATCGTCTCGCCGCGCTCCGAGTCGTCGAAGGCCTGGTTGATCTCGGCGAACGGGTAGCTGCGCACCAGCCGGTCGAACGGGAAGGCGCCGCCGCGCCACAGCTCGATGAGCTCCGGGATGAACAGGTGCGGCACCGAGTCCCCCTCGAGGATGAACGAGATCGTGATGCCCTTCCCGAGCACCGTGCCGATGTCGATGCCGGCGATCGTGCCCGCCTTGGCCGCGCCGATCTCCCCCGCGTGCCCCGCGGGCGCGAGCGCGTCGACCATCGTCGTGAAGACGCCCGGCACGGCCGTCGTGTCGAGCCCGAAGCGGACGCCGTCGCCGGTGATCTCGCGGATGCGCTCGACCGCGTCCTCCGCGCCGCCGTCGATGGTGTGCGTCGCGCCGAGCTCGCGCGCGAGCTCGAGTCGCGCCGGGTTGAGGTCGACCGCGATGATGGTGCTCGCCCGCGCCGCGGCCGCGGCGAGCACGGCGGACATGCCGACCGCGCCGACGCCGAACACGGCGATCGAGTCGCCGGGCCCCGGCCGCAGCACGTTGAGCACCGCGCCGGCGCCCGTCTGCACCCCGCAGCCGAGCGGTCCGAGCAGCTCGAGCGGGACGTCGTCGCGGACCTTGACGACGCTGCGGCGCGCCGCGTTCACGTGCGTCGAGAACGAGGACTGGCCGAAGAAGTGCGAGTTGACCGCGTTCCCCGCCTCGTCGGTGAGCGAGGTGTCGGTGCCGAAGCCGCGCCCGCCCGCGAAGTTCTGCCCGTACGAGTCGAGGCAGTAGGAGGGGTGGCCGCCGCGGCAGTTGCGGCACACGCCGCAGCTCGCGACCGTCAGGACGACGTGGTCGCCGGGCGCGAGGTCCGTCACCGTCGAGCCGACCGCCTCGACGATCCCCGCGCCCTCGTGCCCGAGCACGACGGGGAAGGTCGTCGGGATCCAGCCGTCCCGCACGACCGCGTCGGTGTGGCAGACGCCGGTCGCGACGAGGCGCACCCGCACCTCGTCGGCGCGCAGCTCGTCGAGCTCCAGCTCGCGGATCTCCAGCGGCTCGCCCACGGCCGAGGCGACGGCTGCGGTGATTCTCATGGCACGCTTCCCGTCCGTCCCGCGCCGTTGCGGGACGCTCCGACTCTAGCCGCGGTGCGGCGCCCCCACGATCGGGCAGGTGGTTTCGAGACGGCGCTGCCGCGCCTCCTCAACCACCGGACCTTTGTTCTTCACCGGCGGTTGAGGAGGACGCCGAAGGCGACCGTCTCGAAACCCCCACGACCGGGCAGGTGGTTTCGAGACGGCGCTGCGCGCCTCCGGGGCCACCGGACCTTATTCTTCACCGGCGGTTGAGGAGGGCGCCGAAGGCGACCGTCTCGAAACCCCCGCGATCGGCCAGGTGGTTTCGAGACGGCGCTGCCGGGCGGGTTCAGGGGCCCCCGGGTGCGATCAGGCGATGAGCGCGGCGGCGTCCGGGCACGCCGCCGCGAGCCGCCGGTCGAGGGTCGCGAGCACCCGTCCCGAGGCGCGGGCGAGCCCGACCAGGTAGGCGTCCGTGACGTCGCGGTGACCGGCGACCGCCGCCAGGTCGACGTCGGCATAGGACAGTCCCGCGGGAAGGAACGCGAGCGAGCGGCTCGACCGCAGCGCCCTCAGCACCAGGGCGATGTCGCGCGGCAGCCAGCGGTTGCGGACGAGATGGCGGACGAGCGCGCCCTCGGCGATCGGGCAGCACGCCACGTCGGCCTCGGCCGCGAACCACCGGGCGACCGCGTCGTGATCGACGTGCTCGTACTCGACGAGGGCGATGAGCGCGCTCGCGTCGAGCAGCGCGCCCGTCATTCCTCGCCCAGGAACTCGAGGACCTCCTCGTTCGTGACGCGCCGCCCCACGCTCACGACCGGCGCGCCGGTCTGCTCGCTGATCCACCAGCGCCGGCCGCCCTCGAGGTGCGCAATGCCGTGCTCGGTCAGCTCGGCGATGGTCGACGACACGGAGGCGCCGCGCTGGGCTGCGATCTGCTTCACGCGTTCCAGGATGTGCGCCGGCAGGTCGACGGTGGTCCTCATGTCTGCATCGTAGCTGCATCACCGGTGATGCAGCGCTGCTTCGGCGGACTGGGGCGATTCGGACGACGTTGCGCGAGAGGGACGGCGTCAGCGCGGCGCGGGCGCGACGAGCGGGGCGACGGAGGCGTAGGCGTCCGGGTCGAGGGGCTCGGCGGCGCCGAAGGCCCTCGCGGTGCCGGGGCGCGCGGTCCACGGCGTCCAGCCGGGGTCGCCCGCCGCCGCGAACGCGACCGCGGCCCCGTGGACCTCGTCGGCGAGCGACGGCGGCGGCGCGTCGCCCGCCACGTGCGCGACGTACGGGTCCGCCAGGCAGTCGAAGAAGAACGGCACGTCGAGGCAGTGCTGCGCGAAGCCGGAGACCGGCGAGGGCCACTCGAAGCGGTACGCCCAGGTCGGGGCGGCCGCACCCTCCCGCGCCCGGGCGATCCGCAGCACGTTCGCGCGGAAGCCCATGTCGGAGGCGTAGCGGCCGAGGATGCGGGCCGTGCCGCCCTCGCGGAGCGCCGCGTTCGCCGCCAGGTACGCACGCCGTGCGCGGCCCCGCAGTCCGAGCACGGCGAGGGCGAGGCCCGGCGGCACCCGGTGCAGGGCCCGCGAGTCCTTCTGGAACAGCCCCGCGACCTCGTCGTCCGCGCTGCCGAGGACGAGCGGCACGTCCGCGCCCGCGCCGGCGGCGATCGCCTCGACGACGGGCGCCGTGATGAGCTCGCCGTCGACCGGCGGCGCGAGGCCGGCGCCGCGCGTGAGCAGCGCGCGGGAGCCCGCGAGCATGCCGCGCACCGAGCTCGCCGGCCCCTGCAGCGCCCGGATCCGCGCCTCGTCGAGCGAGCCGAAGCCGGCGCGGTCCGGCGTCACGCCCGCGGCCGCCGCGAGCCGGCGCGCGATCTCCCGCGCCCGCTCGCCGTCGATGTCCGGCGGCGCGCCCGACATCGACCAGGCGCGCGCGAACAGCCCGCGCGCCGCCGGCATCGCGAGCAGCGTGAGCACCGCGCCGCCGCCGGCCGACTGGCCGGCGATCGTGACCCGGCCGGGGTCGCCGCCGAAGGCCGCGATGTTCCGCTGCACCCAGTCGAGCGCGAGCAGCCAGTCGCGCACGCCGCGGTTCGACGGCGCGCCGTCGATCCAGCCGAAGCCGTCGAAGCCGAGCCGGTAGGACACCGCCACGGTCACCACGCCGTCGCGGTTGAACGCCCGGCCGTCGTACCAGGGGCTCGCGGGCGAGCCGCCGGTGTAGCCGCCGCCGTGGATCCAGACCAGCACGGGCAGTCCCGCCGCCGGGTCGCCGGGCGCGGGCGTGCAGACGTCGACGTTGAGCGTCGCCTCGCCGGGGACGGCCGGCTCGGGGATCAGCCCGCCGAGCGGCGACGCCTCGCGGACCGGCGTCGGGCCGTGCCGCTCCGCGGGGCGCACGCCCTCCCACCGCGCGACCGGCACCGGCGCGGCGAAGCGCCGCGGGCCGACGGGCGGCTCGGCGAAGGGGATGCCGAGGAAGGCGGCCGAGGCCCCGCGCCACACGCCGCGCACCCGCCCGCTGTCGATGCGCGCCTCCGGCGCGGGCGCGTTCATGCGGCGCTCCTCAGCCGACGAGCAGCAGGATCGCGCCGACGAGCGAGGCCGCGGCGATCGCGAGGGCGACGACGAGCAGCACCAGGTGCACCCGGTAGAACGCGGTCGGCCGACCGGCCTCGTCCCGCGCGCGAGGGTCGCGCGAGACGCGGCGGAAGAACGCGGGCCACGCCCAGACGTTGAACACGGCGTTCACGAGCAGCACGACGGCGGCGAAGACGGTCACCCGTCCACGCTAGGGCGCGCCTCCCGACACGCCTAGCCTCACGCCTGCGCGTCGAGCGCCTCGTCGATCCGGTCCGCGACGGTGACGACGCCGCGACGCACCTGGAAGGCGGTCACGACGAGGATGACGCCGAACACGATCGCCGCGACCGCGACCACCCAGACCAGCGCCGCCGCGGTGTCGCCGGGGGCGAGGAACGCCATCAGGCCGATCAGGATGCCGAACACGATGTCGAGGATGCCGCCGACGATCGCCCACACCCGGGCGCTGCCGGTCTGCCGGCCGGCGACCATGAGCGTCATGATGCCGCCCGCGATCGTCGAGACCACGAGGAACCAGAGCAGCCCGAAGATGCCGACGAGCCCGGCGACGCCGGGGAGCGCGACGATCAGGATGCCGGCGATGATCGTCAGGACGCCCTGGACGATGAGCCAGCCCCAGTCGGAGTACTGCTTCCGCGAGGCGATGGCCGCGACGATGAGCGTCGCGCCGTCGGCGATCGCGTAGATGCCGAACACGACGACGAACGCGACGACCGCCGCGAAGGGCTGCCAGAGCGTGAAGACGCCGAGCAGCACCAGCAGGATGCCCCGCACCAGCACGAGCCACCAGATCGAGCGCACCGCGCTGCCCACCACATTCGCCATCTTCGGCCTCCCTTGGTCCGGGAGTCATTCTGCCGGTCCGCGGGCCCGCTGGCCAGTATGCCGAGGGGGTGATCTCGACGGGCCGCCGCGCGGCCGGCCGATCAGCGGGGCGAGACGACCTCCGGACGGACGTCGGTCGGCGCCTTGTCCGGGCGCAGGCCGCGCCACGAGGGCTGCCGCAGCCGCCCGTCCCGGGTGCGCTCCGCGTACTCGACCTCGCCCACCAGCTCCGGCGAGACCCAGTGCGCGTCGCGGGCCACCGAGGCCGGCACGCCGGTGAGCGGGTTCGAGCGCCGCGCGAGGCGCCGCGTCAGCCGGCCGAGCTCGGCGAGCGTCGCCTCGTCGAACCCCGTGCCGACGCGGCCGACGTACTGCAGGCGATCGCCCTCGGGCACCCCGAGGATGAGCGAGCCGATCCCGCCCCCGCGACTCCCCTTCCCGGGCCGCCAGCCGGCGATGACGACCTCCTGGGTTTTGTGCAGCTTGACCTTGATCCAGGCGTACGACCGGCGTCCCACCGCGTAGGGCGCCTCGCGGTCCTTGACGAGCACCCCCTCGAGCCGCACCTCCTCCGCGCGGCGCAGCGCCTCGTCGACGGAGAGGTCGAGGACCGGCGAGAGCTGGACGTCGCTCCGCTCCCGGACCGCGTCCTCGAGCAGCGCTCGGCGCTCCCGCCAGGGCAGGCCGGTGACGTCCGAGCCGTCGAGGGCGAGCAGGTCGAAGAGCACGAACCGCACCGGCACCGCCGCCATGGCGCGGCGCACGTCCGCCTCGCGGGTCAGCCGCATCCGCTGCTGCAGCAGTCCGAAGCTGGGGTATCCGCGCGCGTCGAGCGCGATGATCTCGCCGTCGAGCACCGCGTCGCGGCCGGCGACGACGCCCGCGAGGTCCGCGAACTCGGGATAGGTGGGCGTCACGTCGAGGCCGTTGCGACTGAACAGCCGGGTCTCGCCGCCGCGGACGCGGGCGAGGGTGCGCACGCCGTCCCACTTCATCTCCACCGCGAGGTCGACGCCGCGCGGGACGCTCGTGCGGGAGCCGAGCTGGGCGAGCATCGGCTGGTAGTCGGCGCGCTCGGAGGGCGGGGTCCGCGGCGCGGGATCGCCGCCGATGAGCTCCCGGAACTCGGCGGTGGTATGGCCGGCGGGCGCCTCGGTCTTCTCGGCCCTCGACGCGGCCTTCCTCGCGCGGGGGCGCTTGGCGGCCGGCCTCCCCTCGGCCCCGCCGGCGGGCTCGTGCCGCGGACGGGTCTCCGCCCCGGGGAGCGCCATCCGGTGCATGAGCCAGTCCTTGCCCTCGTCGCGGTCGGTGCGGATCAGCGCGACCTTCGCGGGCTCGCCGCCGAGCCCGCCGTCCGGCTCGCCGTGGAGGGTCACGATGACCTCGTCCTCGCGCCACTTCTCCGTCTCGTACGTCCCGTGGTCCCAGACGTCGACGTGCCCGGCGCCGTACTCGCCCTTCGGGATGTCGCCGGAGAACGTCGCGTACTCGACCGGGTGGTCCTCGACGTGGACGGCGAGGTGGTTGCGCTCGCCGAGCGCGGGGACGCCCTTCGGCACGGCCCAGCTCACGAGCACGCCGTCGCGCTCGAGGCGGAAGTCGAAGTGGAGCCGGCTGGCCTCGTGCCGCTGGATCACGAAGGTGTCGTCCCGGCCGGCGGCGATGCGGGCGCGCGCGGCCGGGACCGGCTCGGGGGTCTTCGCCGCGTCGCGCATGGAGCGGTAGCGGTGGAGCCGGTCGGGGTCGCCCTTCGACTCGCTGCGCTCGCTCAGGGACCGAGGGGAGGCGGAGGCGCTCGGGGACCGACCGGAGGAGGAGGCGCCCGGGGACTGGTCGGCGGGGCGCATCGGCTCGGCCGCGTCCCCCCGGCGGCGCAGGATCGGCAGCACCTCGTCGAACTCGATCTGACGCAGCCGCCCGGAGGTGATCTCCCGCCAGGTGCGCGGCATCGCGACGGTCGGGCGGCTCCGCCCGCGCAGCGAGTACGGCGCGATGGTCGTCTTCGAGGCGTTGTTCTGGCTCCAGTCGACGAGCACCTTGCCCCGGCGGTCGATCTTCCGCATGGTCGAGATGATGAGCTCGGGATGGTCCGCCTCGAGCGAGCGGGCGAGCTCGTGGGCGAGCTCGTTGACCTGCTCCGAGCTCTGCCCGCCGCCGAGGACGGCGTAGAGGTGGATGCCCTTGCTGCCGCTGGTGACGGGGACGCTCGCCAGGCCCATGTCGTCGAGGATCCCGCGGATGAGCTTCGCGACCTCGACGCACTCCGGCAGGCCGACGCCCTCGCCCGGGTCGAGGTCGAACACCATGCGGTCGGGCTCGCCGGGCGTCCCGTCCGGTGCGAACCGCCACTGCGGCACGTGCAGCTCGAGCGCGGCGACCTGCCCGAACCAGCCGAGCGTCGCGGGGCCGGTGCGCTCGTCGAGCACGGGGTACCAGTTGTCGTGGTCGCGGTGGTGGATGACGCGGGTCGGCACCCAGTCCGGCGCCGAGTCCTCGATGTCCTTCTGGAAGAACACCTGCCCGCCGACGCCGTCGACCCAGCGCTTGCGCGTGACGGGCCGGTCGGCCGCGTACGGGATGAGCTGCTCGGCGATGTCGGCGTAGTACCGGAGCACGTCCGCCTTCGTCGTGCCCGTCTCCGGGTACATCACCTTGTCGAGGTTCGTGACCGTCAGGCGATGGCCCGCGATCCGCACCACCTGCTCCTGCTTCGCCACGGGGGCACGCTACGCCCCGGAACTCTGAGAGTCAGCAGGATTGACACGACGGGGCCTGAGAGCGGAGAACGGTTGCATGCGAGCGATCGGCAAGCGGTCCATCTCCTTCGGCCTGGTGAGCGTCCCGGTGCGGGTGTACGCCGCGACGGAGGACCACGACGTGCCCCTGCACCAGGTCCACGACGCGGACGGCGGCCGGATCCGCTACGAGCGCCGCTGCGAGGAGTGCGGCAAGAAGGTGCCGTACGAGCACATCGACCGGGCGTTCGACGCGGGCGACCGCCGCGTCGTCCTGACGGAGGAGGACCTCGACGCGCTGCCGGAGGCGAGCCGCGACGACGTCGAGGTGGTCGAGTTCGTCCCGTCGGACCAGATCGATCCGATCACCTTCGAGAAGAGCTACTACCTGGAGCCGGAGCAGGGCGGCGTGAAGGCGTACACGCTGCTGCGCAAGACCCTGGAGCGCACGGACCGGACCGCGATCGTCCGCTACGCCTTGCGGAACAAGACGCACCTCGGCTGCCTGCGCGTCCACGGCGACACGCTCGTGCTGCAGTCGCTGCTCTGGGCCGACGAGCTGCGCGCCGCCGACTTCGACGTGCTCGAGCGGGCGCCGCGGATCACCGCGAAGGAGCAGGAGCTCGCCGACGCCCTCGTGAAGAGCCTGGAGAGCGACTTCCGCGCGGCCGACTACCGCGACGAGTACCAGGAGCAGCTCCAGCAGCTCATCGACGCGAAGCTCGAGCAGGGCGACGCCGTCGAGGTCTCCGAGGTCGTGACGGGTCGCGGGGAGCGCGAGGAGGGCGGCGAGGTGATCGACCTCATGGAGGCGCTCAAGCGCAGCGTCGCGAAGAAGCGCGGCTCGCGCGGGTCGAAGCCGCGCGCGCGCAAGTCCGGCTGACGTCAGTCGGGGGTCGCGTTGTCGGCGAGCATGAGCGCGTAGTCGCTCCACCACTGGCCGGCGGGCGGTCCGCCGTTGCACTCGCCGTCGGACTGCCCCGGCGTCTTGATCCAGAGGAACGCGTCGACGAACTCATCGCCCGTGTCCGTCGTCGGCGGGGCGCCGAGCGCGCGGTCCCAGGGGTTGCACCACTCGCCCGAGTCGGAGGGCCAGCCGTTGCGGCTGGTGTCGATCACCACGTGCGGCTCGCCGGGCAGCCGCGAGGCGACCTCCCGCCCGTAGTCGATCTGCTGCTCCGTGCTGCGGAAGTTCGAGACGTTGAGGCTGAAGCCGGCGGCCTGCTCGACGCCGGCGCGCAGCAGGCGCTCCGCGATGACGTCCGGCGCGAGCCAGGCCGAGTGGCCGGCGTCGATGTACACGTCGGCGCCCGCCGCGACGAACGCGGTCGTCGCCTCGCGCAGCAGGTCGAGGCGCTCCTCGCGCTCCTGGTCGTCGAGGCAGTCCATCTGCGAGATCGCGTCCGGCTCGACGATCACGACGGCGCGGTGGCCCGCGAGGCCCGCGGCGAAGGCCTCCACCCAGGCGCGATACCCGTCCGGGTCGGCGACCGTGCCGGTGGCGGAGTGGCCGCCGCAGTCGCGGTCCGGGATGTTGTACGCGACGAGCACCGGGATCGCGCCGCGCGAGGCCGCGCCCTCGACCACGCCGAGCACCTGCTGCGCGACGGTGTCCTTCGGCGAGGTGATCCAGACCGCGGTCGGCTGCTTCGCGAGCCCTTCGATCAGGCGGCGGCCGCGGTCGCTCAGCGTGCTGGCCGGGTCCGCGAGCGCGGCCGCGGCGGGACTGTCGGGCGGCACGTCGAGGGGCAGGCCGAAGCCCTCCTCGGCGGCGGGCGGCGGGGTCGAGGCGGGCTCGGTCGCGCTCGGCCCGGGCGTCGAGACGGGCACCGCCGCGCACGCCGCCAGGAGCGCGCCGCTCGCCGCGAGGGCGACGGCCGCGCCCAGCAGGCGAGGGACGCGATCGCGCGAATGTGCGCTCTGATCAGGGATTCTCACTCGGATGACGGGTCCTCCCGAGGTGCCGATGGGCGGCCCGGCGGCCGCCGTCGGCGCGACGATAACACCGGGCCCTGCGCGGGCGATGGCAGGTTCCTGCGTTAACGCAGCGGTAACGCAACTTGGATGCAAAACCCAGGAATCCGTACCTAGCGTGAGACACGCCACCGCTTCGCATCCCGATCCACGAGAAAAGTCAAGACCCCCATTCGGGGCTCGAAGAAGCGCCCCGTCCCCCCAACCCCGCGGACAGCCCTCCCCCGGCTGGCCGCCCGACCGGAGAGACGAAGGCAATGGCCGTAGAGACACTCGTCCGACCCCCCGCGGGAGCGGCGGCGGGCGCCGCGACCGGCGAGGACGCGACCGAGGAACCGCTCGTCCGACCGCCGGACGACACCGAGTTCGGCTGGTATCTCGGGCCGCAGCGCCGCTGGGTGCAGCTGCTGTCCATGGTCGCGTTCGGGCTCGCCGCGACGAGCCTCGTGCGCTTCGCGATGCACTCCCCCTGGCTCTACCCGCTCATCGTCGGCCTCGCGATCAGCGCGACGGCGCTCGTGCTCTCGATGCTCTCCGGCCTGCGCCGGCGCCGGGACACCCGCCGCAGCCACCGCGCGAAGGTGCAGGCGTGGGAGGCGCGCACCGCCGGGCAGCCGCTGCCGAGCGTCGACGTGTTCCTGCCGACCGCGGGCGAGCCGCTCGAGGTGCTGCGGAACACCTACACCTACGTCGCGAGGATGGAGTGGCGCGGGCGGCTCGAGGTCTGGGTGCTCGACGACGGCGCCCGCGACGAGGTCCGCGCGCTCGCCGAGGAGTTCGGCTTCCGCTACCGGGTGCGCGAGGACCGGCCGCACCTGAAGAAGGCGGGCAACCTCCGCTCGGCCTTCGCGCAGTCCGACGGCGACTTCATCGTCGTGCTCGACGCCGACTTCGTGCCGCGGCACGACTTCCTCCGGCACACCGTCCCGTACATGGACGACCCGGGCGTCGGCATCGTGCAGACCCCGCAGTTCTTCGCCACGCGACCCGAGATGAACTGGCTCGAGCGCACCGCCGGCGCGACCCAGGAGCTGTTCTACCGCTGGGTGCAGCCCTCCCGCGACAAGTCGGGCGCGCCGATCTGCGTCGGCACCTGCGCCGTCTACCGCCGGGCGGCGCTCGACGCGGCCGGCGGCTTCGCCGAGATCGAGCACAGCGAGGACGTCCACACCGGGATCACGCTGACCCTGCACGGCAGCCGGGTGCGCTACGTGCCCGTGCTCGTCTCGCGCGGCCTGTGCCCGGACGACCTCTCCGGCTTCCTCAACCAGCAGTACCGGTGGTGCAACGGCTCGATGAGCCTCCTCAAGTCCGGCCGCGCGAACCACCGCCCGCTCAGCGTGCCGCAGCGCATCGCGTTCTGGTCCGGGTTCTTCTACTACATCAGCACCGCCGTCATGGTGTTCCTGCTGCACCTGCCCGGCGCGATCATGGCGATCTGGTTCCCGACCGAGGTGCGGGCCGAGCACTACATCCCGTTCCTCGCCGGCGCGTGGATCTACTTCGTGCTCATGCCGCGCATGATGCACTCGCACTGGCGCTTCGAGGTGCTGCGGGTGCAGATGGCCTACAGCTTCTGCCACGCGCTCGCCATCGTGCACAACCTGCTCGGCCGCAGCGTCGGCTGGGTGCCGACCGGCGCGGTCGGGCGCAAGAGCACCCTCGCCTCGTCCATCTCGCGCCTCGGCCTCGTCGCGATCACCGTGACGGTCGCGGCGTCCTGGATCGCCTGGGCGTACGACGTGCACCTGTACGGCCTCAGCGAGTTCTGGGCGATGGGCCTGTTCCTCGCCGGCTACACCTACCTCGCCCTGCCGCTGGCCTGGGAGTTCCTGAAGATCGCCTCGCGCGACCTCCCGAAGCCGCGGCCCGAGGACCTCCGGCGGACCGCCGACGGCCTCAAGCAGGCCGGGCACGCGGCGGCGGAGCTCGGGCGGCACACCGCGGCGATGGGGCGGCTCTTCATCGCCCCGAACCCGGCGAACCTCGCCCGGGTCAGCGAGCGGGTGATGGCGCGCGGGCAGCTGCAGCTGACCCGCGGGCCGGAGAGGGAGGGCTGAGATGGCATCGCACCGCCGCCGGCCGCGGACCGTGCTCGACGACGACGAGCGCGCGGCCGACGGGCGGATCTTCTGGATCGAGGTGATCGGCTACACGTCGGTCATCCTGCTCATCGCCGTGCTGATGTCCGGCGCCGTTGACGTCATGCTGCCGTGGGGCTGAGGGGGCGCACGCGATGAGCGGGACCACCGCACTCCCCTCGGCCGTCGGGCCGAGCAACCGGTCCGGCGTGCGCACCGGCGCCGCGCGCGACTACTTCCGGCCGGACGTCGAGGGCCTCCGGGCGATCGCCTGCGGCGCCGTCGTGCTCTTCCACGCCGGACTGCCGGGGTTCGACGGCGGCTTCGTCGGCGTCGACATCTTCTTCGTCATCTCCGGCTTCCTCATCACGGGCCTGCTCATGCGCGAGCACGCGCGGTTCGGGCGGATCTCCTTCAAGAGCTTCTACGCCCGCCGCGCGCGCCGCATCATCCCCGCGGCGGCGCTCGTCCTCGCCGTCACCGCGGTCGCCGCGTTCCTCCTGCAGCCCCTGCTGCAGGCCTTCAACTCGGCGAAGAGCATCCTCGCCGCCTCCGTCTTCATGGCGAACTGGCACTTCATCGACCTCGGCACGAACTACTTCACCGAGGGCGCGGGCGACAGCGTCGTGCTGCACTACTGGTCGCTCGCGGTCGAGGAGCAGTTCTACTTCGTCTGGCCGGCGCTCATGGCGCTCGGGTTCCTGATCGCGACGCGGCTGCGCCTCTCCGCCCCGCAGGTCGTCTTCGGCGTGCTCGCGCTCGTCACCGGCGCCTCGCTCGCCTGGTCGATCCTCCAGACTGACTCCGACCCCACCGTCGCCTACATGTCGACCTTCACCCGGGGGTGGGAGTTCGGCATCGGCGGCCTGCTCGCCCTCGCCGCCCCGACGCTCGAGCGCCACGCGCAGGTGCAGGGCGTGAAGGTCACGGGGCTCACCCTCGGCTGGGTCGGCCTCGCGCTCGTCCTCATCTCGATCGTCACCTACTCGGAGACGGCGGTGCCCTTCCCGGGCTCCGCCGCGCTGCTGCCGACGCTCGGCACCGTCGCGATGATCGCGAGCGGCTGCGTCATCGCGTCCAGCGGCCGCTTCGTCGGGCGCATCCTCGCGATCGCGCCGATGCGCTTCATCGGCCGCGTCTCCTTCGCCTGGTACCTCTGGCACTGGCCGATCCTGGTGCTCGCCGAGGGCGCGCTGGGCCCGCTGCCGATCCGCTGGAAGCTCTTCCTGATGGTCGTCGCGTTCTTCCTGTCGATCCTCACGCTGGCGGTCGTCGAGCAGCCGATCGCGCGCTGGAAGGCGCTCGGCCGGCGCGCGAGCGCCGCGATCGCGCTGGGCCTGCTCTCGATCGTCGTCGCGTCCTCGTCGGCGCTCGCCGTCGGCACCGCCTCGGTCGCGCGGCTCTCCGGCACCCAGGCGACGACGACGGTCGACGCGGGCTCGTTCGAGGCGGTGTTCGGCCCGGACACGGGCGTGACCGCGGGCGAGGTGACGCCGAACCCGCTCGAGGCGGCGGCCGACGAGCCGGCGAAGGAGTGCCTCCTGGTGGAGGAGACCGACCGGGTGATGTCCTGCGAACGCGGGGTGCCCGGCGGCGCGAAGGTCGTGCTGTTCGGCGACTCGCACATGCACCAGTGGCTGCCGGCGTACGAGGAGCTCGCGGCGCAGCGCGACTGGGATCTGCTCGTCTACACCCGGGCGGGCTGCCCGGTGAACGACATCGCGCCGCGCGCCGACGACAGCCGGTTCTCCCAGCCGTGGTGCACCGAGTGGCGGCAGCAGGCGATCGACGACATCATCGCCCAGCAGCCGAACCTGATCTTCGTGTCCTCGCTGCACACCTACCTGCCGGATCAGACGGAGACGCTGCAGAGCTGGAACGCCTCGCTCGAGCGGCTGCGCGGGGCCGGCGTGCCGATCGTCTACCTCCGCGACACACCGAACCCGGAGGACGACATCCCGACCTGCATCTCGGCGGCGCTCGACGACTGGTCGCGATGCGCGTTCCCGCACGACGGCGTCCAGGAGCCGGTGATCCAGGAGGCGCTGACGGGACGCCAGCCGGACGTGCACGTCGTCGACCTGCTGCCGTTCTTCTGCGACGAGGAGGGGACGTGCGCGGCGGCGCGGAACGGCTTCCTGCTCTACCGCGACGACTCGCACATCTCCGGCTCGATCGCGAAGGCGATGGCCCCGGGCCTGGAGGCGAGCCTCGAGGAGCAGGGCCTCATCCCCCAGCGCGATCCCGCCGCCGCCTGAGGACGCCGTCGGTGGTTTCGAGACGCCCGCTGCGCGGGCTCCTCAACCACCGGCGAGAAGAAGAACTCGGTGGTTGAGGAGGCGCGAAGCGCCGTCTCGAAACCACCGCGCCGATAGAAGCCCCCGGTGGTTGAGGAGGCGCGTCAGCGCCGTCTCGAAACCACCCGCCCGCCGGTAGCGGCAGGAGGCCCGCAGGGCCGCCTCGAAACCGGTCCCCCTTGCACGGTGAGCGATCTCGAGACGGTCCTGCGGGCCCCCTTCAGCCGGCCGCCGCGAGCTCGGCGGCGATGAGGGCCGGCGTGTCGTACTCCGCGATCGACGCGGCCATGCGCCGGGCCGCATCCCGGTACCGCCCGTCGGCGAGCACGCGCTCCACCGCCGCCCGGACCGCCGCCGGCGCCGGCGTCCCCGTCCGCAGGTCGATGCCGACCCCCGACCAGGCGATCCGCGCGGCGACCTCCGGCTTGTCCTCCGTGTCGCCGGCCACCACGATCGGCACGCCGTCGCGCAGCGCGTGCTGCACCCCGCCGTAGCCGCCGTTCGTGACGTACACGTCGGTGCGCGGCAGCAGCCGGTCGTACGGCAGGTACGACGCGACGCGCGCGTTCGCCGGCACGGCGCCGATCCCCGCCGCATCGCGGCCGCCGAGCGTCACCACGACGAGCACGTCGAGGTCGGCGAGCGCCGCGAGGGTCGGCCGGATGAGCCGGTCGAGGTCGTGGTTGTCGATCGTGCCCTGGGTGACGTGGACGATCGGCCGCGAGCCGTCCAGCTCGTCCCACCATTCCGGCAGCGGCACGTCCCGCGCCGGGGCGGGCGGGATCGGGCCGACGAACCGCGTGTTCGGCGCGAGGTCGCTGCGCGGGTACTCGAACGCGGGGACGCAGAGCTGCAGGAAGCGGTCGTAGGCGCTCGAGATGTCCATCACGAAGTGGTCGATGCGCGGGACGCCGAGCTCGGCGAAGATCCGCTCCCCGAGCCGCTGCGTCTGGCGGAACAGCACCCGGCGGGCGAGGACGCCGAGCAGCCGGTTGCGCAGCCGGCCGAGCGGCGTCGAGGAGGGCGGCAACGCGGTGCCGGCGGGTGCCACGTCACGACTGGACTGGGTGAGCGGGGTGACGCCGAGCGCGAGGATCGGCGGGCGCGGCGCGTCGGAGAACAGCAGCGGCCCGACCCCGCCGAAGGCGCCGTCGACGAGCACGGCGTCGACCCGTTCGGCGTCGAGGATCTCGCGGACGGCGCGGTACTGGTCCGGGATCGGCCGGATGAAGATGGTCTGGATGTCGTACTGCGCCTGCGCGAGCCCGCGATAGCGGTCCCGGTCGGGCAGGTAGCTCGACACGTCCCGGTCGTCGTAGTCGGCGAGGCCGCCGAGCGGCCGGAACTCGGCGCCGGCGGCGGCGACCTGCGCGGCGAACCGGGTGCCGGTCAGCACGATGACGCGGTGGCCGCGCGCGAGCAGCGACCCCGCGGCCGCGAGCATGGGGCTGACGTGGCCGTGGACGGGGTTGCTGCAGACGAGGATCGTGGACATCGATTTAGTTATAGCATGACTCTAGTGAATGTAGTACGGTGCTCCACGACCGGCGCACAATCGCCGCCATCCCGAACGAAGGACGCCCCATGACCGCCATCGCCGCCCCGCTCACCACCCCCGCCGCACACCGCCCGGTCTGGCAGACCCTCGGCGGCGGCGGGCTCCTCCTCGCCGGCGCGCTGCTCCTCGTCGCGACCCTGCTCGAGTACCCGCTGCTGGCGTCCCCCGGCGACCGCGGCCCGACGTTCTGGCCTTTCGTCGCCGCCTTCGCGCTCAGCCTCCTCGCCTACGCCGCCGCCGTCTTCCCGCTCGCGTTCGGCTCGCGCGGCAGCGACGGCATCGTCGGGCGCTCCGTCGTCGGCAAGGCCGCCCTCGTCGCGTTCGGCTTCCTCTGGCTCGCGATGCAGCTCGTCTACCTGCTCGCGCACTACTTCACGGCGGCCGACTCCGACTTCGCCGCGGTGAACGTCGCGACGACCGTCCTGATGGTGCTCACCTACCTCGCCGTCATCGTCGCCGGCGTCTCGATCATCCGCGCCCGCATCGCGACCGGCTTCGCGCGCTGGAGCCTGCTCGTGCTCATGGTCGTGGCGGGCGTGTGCGGTGCGATCGCGAACGCCGTCGACTCGGTCGAGGTCCTCACGGTCGCCTACTCGCTGTCCTGCGTCGCCCAGCTGCTCGTCGGCGTGAGCTACCTCGCGCAGCGGCGCCCGGCGGCGGGAGGGGCGTGAGCACCCGGGGCTACCGCTCCCCCCTCCGCGAGGCGGAGGCCGCCGCGACGCGCGCTCGGATCGTCGACGCCGCCGGGCGGCTCTTCGTCCGCGACGGGTACACCGCGACCTCGATGAAGGCGATCGCCGCCGAGGCGGGCGTCTCGGTGCCGACCGTGCACCTGAACGGACCGAAGCACGCGCTGCTCATCGCCGCGTTCGAGCGGACCTTCGCCGGCGACGAGGGCCGCCACTCGCTCACCGAGCGGCCGGCGCTCGCCGGGATCATCCGGGAGCCGGACGACCGGACCGCGATGACGAGGTACGCGGCGTTCCTCGCCGAGGCGAACGAGCGCGCGGCGGGGATCATCCACGCGCTCACGCTCGCCGCCGACGCCGACGAGGGCGCCCGCGCCGCCTACCTCGACCTCGAGGAGCGGCGCCGGCGGGACATGCTGCTCGGCGCGGGCTTCTTCGTCCAGCGCGGGCTGCTGCCGCCGGCGCGTCAGCAGTGGGCGGCGGACCTGCTCGGCCTGCTCACGGGCCCGGACGCCTACCTCCATCTCGTCGGCACCTGCGGCTGGCCGCGCGCCGACTACGAGGCCTGGCTCGTCGACGCCTTCCACGAGCTGATCCGGGCGGGCGGCGCGTGAGGCGCCCGCGCCGCAGCTGGGTCGACGCGCTGCTCGCCGCCGTCGACCGGCTGCCGGTCCCGCCCTGGGTGCTCTACCTCGCGGCCGCCGTCGTGCTCGCCGGCACGAGCGTCGTGCTGCGCTGGGCGGACGGCACGCACCCCTTCCCCGAGGCCGCGCCGATCACCACGGTGTTCGCCGGCGCCGGGGCGTACGTGCTCGGCGTCGTCCACTACCTGACTCGCGCCGCCCGGCGCGCCTTCGCCGAGTTCCGCCCGGCGCTCGGCGAGCTCGAGCCGCGCTACGCCGAGCTCGAGACGCGGCTCACGACGATGCCGTCGTGGCAGGCGGTGCTCGCGATCGTGCTCGGCGCCGCCATCCCGATCGCCGGGCAGCTCGGGGGCGGCTGGGGCATCACCGCGCGCACCTCGCTCGCGACGAACCTGTACACGATCGCCGTGCAGGTGCTGCTCAACGTGCTGCTCGTCGTGTTCTTCCTGCGCGTCGGGCGCCAGCTTCGGGCCATCGGCCGGATCCACCGCGAGGCGACCGGCATCCGGCTCTCCGACGCGGTCGCGCACAGCGCGTTCTCGCGGCTGACGTTCCGCGCCGCCGTGCTCATCGCGGTGCCGTACGCGCTCGTCGAGGTCGCGGCGGGGCTGCTCGGCGAGTCGACGGTGGTCGAGCTCGCGCTGCTCGTCCTCGCGCTCGTGTTCTCGGTCGCGGTCTTCGCCCTGCCGCTGCGCGGCATGCACGCCCGGCTGGTGGCGCTCAAGCGCACGGAGCTCACCGCGCTGGAGGCGGCCTGCGACCGCGCGACGGCGGAGCTCACGGCGCTCGTCGCGGTGGGGGCGGGCCGGAGCGAGGGGGTCGGGCCGGCGAGCGAGGCGGTCTCGGCGCTCGTCGCCGCGCGGGACCGGGTGCGGCACCTCTCGGCATGGCCGTGGTCGCCGGAGGCGCTGCGCGGCTTCCTCGGCTCGATCGCGGTGCCGGTCGCGCTCTGGCTCGCCACCCCGGCGCTCGAGGGCCTCCTCCGCTGACACCCCGGCGGCTGAGGAGACGCGCAGCGAACAAAGAACTCGGTGGTTGAGGAGGCGCGACAGCGCCGCCTCGAAACCACCCGGCCGATCGCGTGGGCGGTTTCGAGACGCCCGCTGCGCGCGCTCCTCAACCACCGGTCAGAACAAGCCCCGGTGGTCGAGCAGGCGCGTCAGCGAACAAAGAACTCGGTGGTTGAGGAGGCGCGTCAGCGCCGTCTCGAAACCACCCGGCCGATCGCGTGGTGGTTTCGAGACGCCCGCTGCGCGGGCTCCTCAACCGCCGGCCGGGACCTCGCCGCGCTGCGCCGCGAGCTGCGCCGCCTCGAGCTCCTCCGCCTCGGCGCCGCCGATCGCCTCGCCGCGGGCGACGAGCCCGGCGACGTCCGAGAGCGGGATCTGCTTGAGGAAGAGCGCGAGCAGGAACGCCAGCACGATGAACGGCAGCACGTACCAGAAGACGGGCGCGAGCGCGTCGGCATAGCCGTTCACGATGCCGTCGCGCACGGCGTCCGGCAGCTGGCTCAGCGTCTGCGGGTCGAGCGTCGCGGTCGCGCTCGACGCGTCCGTCTCACTCGCCCCGGCGCCGACGAAGACGCCCATCAGGTTCTCCGTCAGCCGGGTGGTGAAGATCGTGCCGAACACCGCGACGCCGAGCGAGGCGCCGACCTCGCGGAAGTAGTTGTTCGTGCTCGTCGCCGTGCCGATCTGCGACGGCGGCACCGCGTTCTGCACCACCAGGATGACGACCTGCATGATGAGGCCGAGGCCCGCGCCGAAGAAGAACAGGTAGACGCAGATCAGCCAGATCGGGGTCGCCGCGGTGAGCGTCGTCATCGCGACCATCGCGGCCGCCGTGACGAGCGTGCCGAGGATCGGGTAGAGCCGATACCTCCCGGTCTTCGAGATGAGCACGCCGGACGCGATCGACGTGCCCATGAGGCCGGCCATCATCGGGAGCATGAGGAGGCCCGAGGCGGCGGCGGACGTGCCGGAGGACATCTGCAGGAACGTCGGGACGAACGCGATCGCCGCGAACATCCCGATCCCGAGCGTCATGCCGATCGCGGTCGCGTTGACGAAGATCGGGTTCTTGAAGAGGGACAGCGGGATGATCGGGTCCTTCGCCCGCGCCTCGACGAGGACGAAGAGCCCGATCGCCACGACCATGCCGATGCCGAAGAGCCAGGTCTCGATCGCGCCCCAGCCGTGGTCGGCGCTGCCGCCGAAGTCGGTGAAGAAGATGAGGCAGGTCGTCGCGGCGGAGAGCAGGACGATGCCGAGCACGTCGATCGGCTGGGTCGCCCGCTTGCTCGGCAGCCTGAGCGCGAACCAGGCGATGAGCAGGGCCGCGATGCCGACGGGGATGTTGATGTAGAACGCCCACTGCCAGGTGAGGTGGTCGACGAAGAACCCGCCGAGCAGCGGGCCGGCGACGGCGGAGAGGCCGAAGATGCCGCCGAGGGGTCCGAGGTACTTGCCGCGCTCGGACGCCGGGACGATGTCGGCGATGATCGCCTGCGACAGGATCATGAGCCCGCCGCCGCCGAGCCCCTGGATCGCCCGCCAGACGACGAAGGACCAGAAGTCGCCGGCGAAGGCGCAGCCGATGGAGGCGATCGTGAAGAGCGCGATCGCGATGAGGAACAGGTTGCGCCGGCCGAGGACGTCGCCGAGCTTGCCGTAGACGGGCATCACGATCGTCGTCGCGAGGAGGTACGCGGTGGTGACCCACACCTGGTTCTCGACGCCGCCGAGCTGGCCGACGATCGTCGGCATCGCGGTCGAGACGATGGTCTGGTCGAGGCTGGAGAGCAGCATGCCGGCGATGAGCGCGCCGAAGATGATCCAGATGCGTCGTTGGGTGAGGAGGAGCGGCGCGTCAGCGACGGCGGTCATTCGGTGTCCTTTTCGTGGGCCTCGTGGGCGGGTGGCATCGCCGTCACCGCGCGGATCGCGGCGAGCGAGTCGTGGAGCACGGCGGCGAGGTCGCCGCCGCTGCGGGGGTCGTGGATGCGCTCGCTCGCGGCGCGGAGGGCCGTGGCGAGCACCTGGACGGTCGCGCGGACGAGCGGGTCGTCGGCGGTGACGCCCTCGCGCTCGGCGACGACCGCGGCGATCGCCTCCTCGCGCTCGCGGTTCAGGCCGATGAGCCGGGTGAGCAGCTTCGGCTCGCGCTCGAGCGCTCGGAAGAAGTCCGCGTGGGCCTGCGCGCTGAATCCCGCGTCGCGGGCGTGCTCGGCCGCGAGCCCGACCAGGTCGTCGATGACGGCGGGCCAGCCGCGGGAGCCGCGGGCGAGGAACTCGCCGGTCAGTCGGCGCATCTCCTCGCTCTCGTCCCGGCCGAAGACGGCGTCCTCCTTGGACGGGAAGTAGTTGAAGAACGTCCGGCGGGACACGCCGACCTCGGCGCAGAGCTCCTCGACGGTGAAGCCGGAGAAGCCGCGCTCGGCGGTGAGCCGGCGGGCGAGCGCGGTGAGCTCGGTCGCGGTCTGCTGCCGCTGCTCCGATCGCCGCGTCGGCGTTGCACTCTCGGTCACGAAGTGCAACTATTGCACTCTGAATTCGATAGTGCAAATCCTGATTCCTGGGCGGCCCTTCGACTCGCTGCGCTCGCTCAGGGACCGAGGACGCCGGCGGCCCCCTCCCGGCGCGGCCCTTCGACTCGCTGCGCTCGCTCAGGGACCGAGGACGCCGCTGAGCGCGCAAAGCCGAGTCGAAGCGCGAACGCCTCCGCACGGGCTAGTCGACCGCGTACCGCCCGATGATCGCCGTGAAGTCGGTGCCCGCGTCGAGCGTCCCGTAGACGTCACCCCGCTCCCCCGCGAGCCGCGAGCCGACGAAGGCGTCCGCGACCGCCGGCGCGCCGTCCCGCAGCAGCAGCGCCGCCTGCAGCGCGACGGCGAGCTCGCCGACGACGGTCCGCGCGCGCACCTCGAGCGTGTCCGGGTCGACGAGGTGCCGCCGGAGCCGGCCGACGAACGCGTCGTAGCGGGCGTCCGCGCCGGTCGCGGCGCCGAGGAACGCGAACAGCGCCTCGACCGTCTCCGGCTGGCGGCTCGCCGCACGCAGCGCGTCGAGCGCGGCGACGTTGCCGCTGCCCTCCCACACCGAGTTCAGCGGCGCCTGGCGGTAGAGCCGCGGCATCCGGGACTCCTCGACGTAGCCGTTGCCGCCGAGGCACTCGAGCGCCTCCGCCGCGTGGCCCGGCCCGCGCTTGCAGACGTAGTACTTGGAGACGGCGACGCCGATGCGCCGCAGCAGCGTCGCCCGCTCGTCGCCCGCGAGCCCGGCGTCGACGAGGGAGGCGAGCCACAGCGCGACGGTCGTCGCGCCCTCCGCCTCGATGGCGAGATCGGCGAGCACGTTGCGCATGAGCGGCTGGTCGACGAGCCGCCGCCCGAACGCCATCCGATGGGAGGCGTGGTGGACCGCCTGCACGACGCCGTGCCGCATGAGCGTCGCCGTGCCGAGCGCGCAGTCCAGGCGCGTCGCGTTCACCATCTCGATGATCGTGCGCACGCCGCGGCCCTCCTCGCCGAGCCGCCAGCCGATCGCGCCCTCGTACTCGAGCTCGCTGCTCGCGTTCGAGTGGTCGCCGAGCTTGTCCTTGAGCCGCTGCAGGCGGATCGCGTTCCGCGTGCCGTCGGGCAGGACGCGGGGCAGCACGAAGCAGCTGAGGCCGCCGGGCGCGACCGCGAGCGTGAGCAGGATGTCGGACATCGGCGCCGAGGTGAACCACTTGTGCCCGACGAGCCGGTAGCTGCCGTCGGCGAGCGGCTCGGCGCTCGTCGTGTTCGCCCGGACGTCGGAGCCGCCCTGCTTCTCCGTCATCGACATGCCCGCGGTGATGCCCGGCTTCGTCGTCGGGACGGCGAGCGCCGGGTCGTAGACGGTCGAGGCGAGCAGCGGCGCGAGCTCGGCGGCGAGGCCCGGGTCGGCGCGCAGGGCCGGCACGGCCGCGTACGTCATGGTGATCGGGCAGCAGTGGCCGGGGTCGACCGCGTACCAGGCGCTGTACTTCGCGGCGCGGACGAGGTGCGCGTGCGGGTCGTCGCTCGTCCACGGCGCGGCGTGGATGCCGAAGCCGATCGCGGTGCGCATCAGCTCGTGATAGGCGGGGTCGTAGTCGACCTCGTCGATCCGGTGGCCGTAGCGGTCGTGCGTGCGCAGCACGGGCCGGTGCTCGTCCGCGAGGTCGCCGAGCGCGATCGCGTGCGCGCGGCCGGCGGCGCGGCCGACCTCGTCGAGCTCCGCGAGCCCGGCCGCGGCGCCGGCCCGCTCGAGCGGCTCGCGGAGGACGGGCAGCGCGGCCAGGTCGGCGTCGACGAGCGGCGGCGGCTGGTTGGTGACGTCGTGGGTGATCACGAGCTCATCCTCCTCCCTCCCGCTCCCAGCGCTCCGAGGGCCACTATGGGGTCGTGCCCATCACCTTCGGCTTCTCCTGGGTCGGCCTCGCGTTCCTGCTCGCCCTGTTCATCCCGAACCTGGTCTGGGCGCTCCGCGCGCGGCCGGCCGGCTACGACCCGAGCGGCGAGCACTGGCTGCTGCGCCTCCTCGAGCGGGTCGGGCAGGTGCTGGTGACGGCGAGCGCGCTGCTGCTCGCCGAGACGAACCTGCGCCCCTGGACGCCGTGGTCGTGGTGGCTCATCGCGGCGATCGTGCTCATGCTCGCCTACGAGGCGGCGTGGCTTCGGTACTTCGCGAGCGCCCGCACGGTGCGCGACTTCTACCGCAGCCTGCTCGGCGTCCCGGTGCCGCTCGCGCTGCTGCCGGTGCTCGCGTTCGGCTGCCTCGGCGCCTACGGGCCGTCGCTGCCGCTGCTCGTGGCGACGCTCGTCCTCGGCGTGGGGCACGTCGGGATCCACCTGCAGCACGTGCGGGCGCTGCGCCGCGCCGAGCCTTGAGCGAGGTCAGCCGTTGCCGAAGGCCTTGACCGGGGTGAATCGGTAGATCAGGCGCTGGTCCTCGACCATCTGCCGCGTGAACCCGGCGTCGTCGAGCCCGTCCTTCCCCATCCAGGTGAGCGGCTCGGTCGGCTTGCCCTGGAGCTGCCGGAAGTAGCGGAGGTTGAGCTCGGGCGCGTCGGGCCCGTCGAGGATCTCGACCGTGCAGTGGATGCTCAGGAAGTCGTAGACGGGGTCCCAGATGAACAGCGTCGAGCGCGGGTCCTCGCGCAGCCGGCGTGTGCGGACGCGGGTCTGGGTGCCGGAGCTCCAGATCTCGCCGTCCATGACCTGGTACGCGATCCGCACCGGCTTCGGCAGCCCGTCGGCGCCCTGCGTGATCATCGCGGCGGCCCGGTGATCGGCGACGAACCGGGACTGCTCGGGCGTGAGGCTCATCCCCTCACGCTACCGCCCGGCGCCCTCCTCGACCGACGGTGAAAATCAATGCGGTGGTTGAGGAGGCGCGCAGCGGGCGTCTCGAAACCACCCAGCCGACCGAACCCCGGTGGTCGAGGAGCCCGCGCAGCGGGCGTCTCGAAACCACCCGCCCGATCGTGGGGGTTTCGAGACGGCCGCCAAGGGCGCCCTCCTCAACCGACGGTGAAAAACAATGCGGTGGTTGAGGAGGCGCGCAGCGGGCGTCTCGAAACCACCCGCCCGCACCCGGCCGGCGCCCCTGCACCCCCGAGCGGCTCCCAGTCAACCCGCTCCCCACTCGGAGGATCCGCGCCTAGCGTCGGCGAGTGATGACCCTGACGACCGCGACCCCCCTCCGCCGCGCCACCGAATGGTGGCAGCACGCCGTCGCCTACCAGGTGTATCCGCGCAGCTTCGCCGACTCGGACGGCGACGGCATCGGCGACCTCCGGGGCGTCCTCGAGCACGTCGACCACCTCGCCGACCTCGGCGTCGACATCGTCTGGCTCTCCCCCGTCTACGCCTCGCCGCACGACGACAACGGCTACGACATCGCCGACTACCAGCGGATCGACCCCGTCTTCGGCACGCTCGATGACCTCGACGAGCTCGTCGCGGCGCTGCACGCCCGCGGCATCCGGCTCATCATGGACCTCGTCGTCAACCACACCTCGGACGAGCACCCGTGGTTCGTCGAGTCCCGCGCGAGCCGCGACAGCCCGAAGCGGGACTGGTACTGGTGGCGCGACCCGCGCGACCCGCGCGACGGCGGCGAGCCGAACGACTGGCGCTCGTTCTTCTCCGGCCCCGCCTGGACGCTCGACGAGTCGACCGGGCAGTACTACCTCCACCTGTTCTCCCGCCGCCAGCCGGACCTGAACTGGGAGCACCCGGAGGTGCGCCGCGAGATCCACCGGATGATGCGCTGGTGGCTCGACCGCGGCATCGACGGATTCCGGATGGACGTCATCAACTTCATCTCGAAGGACCCGGCGCTGCCGGACGGCGACCCGGTCCCGGACTCGCCCTGGTCGGACGGCTCGCGGCACTTCGCGAACGGGCCGCGGATCCACGAGTTCCTCGCCGAGATGCGCCGGGAGGTCTTCGACGGCCGCGACGCGGAGCTGGTCACAGTCGGCGAGATGCCGGGCGTCACGCCCGAGCAGGCCCGGCTCTACACCGATCCCGCGCGGCGCGAGCTCGACATGGTGTTCCAGTTCGAGCACGTCGGGCTCGACCACGGCGAGGGCGGCCGCTTCACCCGCCGGCCGGTCGAGCTGCTCGCGATGAAGCTCACGCTCGACCGCTGGCAGCGCGAGCTCGCCGACGTCGGCTGGAACAGCCTGTACCTGAACAACCACGACCAGCCGCGCAGCGTCAGCCGCTTCGGCGACGACGGGGCGTACTGGGCGGAGTCGGCGACGGCGATCGCCGCGCTGCTGCACTGCCAGCGCGGCACGCCGTTCATCTACCAGGGCGAGGAGATCGGGATGACGAACGCGGCGTTCGCCGACATCGAGGGCGTGCGGGACATCCAGAGCCTCAACTACTACCGGGAGGCGCTGCTGAAGAGCGACGGCGCCCGGGCGGCGGAGGCGCTCGACGGCATCCGGGTCGGCGGCCGCGACAACGCGCGCACCCCGATGCAGTGGACGGCCGGCCCGAACGCCGGCTTCACCGCCGGCGAGCCGTGGATCGGCGTCAACCCGAACCACGCCTGGCTGAACGCGGAGGCGCAGCGCGACGAGCCCGGCTCGGTGCTCGCCTGGTACCGCGAGCTCATCCGGCTGCGCCACGAGGACCCGCTGCTCGTCGTCGGGCGCTTCGAGCTGCTCGAGCCGGCGCACCCGCAGCTCTTCGCCTACCAGCGGGTCGACCCGGTCGAGGGCGCGCTGCTCGTCGCGGCGAACTGCTCGCGCGCGCCGATCCCGCTCCCCGAGGCGCTCGCGCGGGAATGGGCGGACGCGCGCCTGCTGATGGCGAACCATCCGCCCGAGCGCCGCGAGGACAGCGTGCTGGCGCCCTGGGAGGCGCGCATCCTGCGCCGGGGAGGCGAGCGATGAGCCCGATGCCGACGAACGGTTTCATGTACGGGATCGACGTGCCGCGCTTCCTCGACTCGGACGGCGACGGCGTCGGCGACCTCGACGGGGTCCGCGCGAGCCTGCCGTACATCCAGTCCCTCGGCGCGACGTGGATCTGGCTGCTGCCCTTCTACCCGAGCCCGCGCCGCGACAACGGCTACGACGTCGTCGACCACGCCCGCGCCGATCCCCTGCTCGGCGGCGACGCGGCGTTCGACCGCCTGGTCGCCGAGGCGCGCGACGCCGGCATCCGGGTGCTCGTCGACCTGGTCGCGCACCACACCTCGGACGAGCACCCCTGGTTCCGCGCGGTCGCGCACGACCCGGCGATGCGCGAGCGCTACGTGTGGGCGGGGCCGCCGCCGCCCGCCGACGAGGAGCAGCCGATGTTCCCCGGCGAGCAGGACGGCGTGTGGACCTTCCACGAGGGGGTCGGGCGCTACTACCGGCACCTGTTCTACCCGAACGAGCCGGACCTGAACGTCGCGAACCCGGACGTGCAGGAGGAGGTGGTGCGGATCGCCGAGGGCTGGGCGCGGCGCGGGGTCTGCGGGTTCCGCATCGACGCCGCCCCGCACCTCGTCGGCACCGGCCGCGGTCGCGCCGAGCTGTCGTTCTTCGACGAGCTGTGCGGTCGGCTGCGGGCGATCGACCCGGAGGTGCTCATCTTCGGCGAGACGGACCTGCCGCCCGACCAGGCGGGCCCGTTCGTCGCCGAGGGCCGGCTCGACGCGCTGCTGAACTTCACGGTGAACAACGCGCACTTCCTCGCCCTGGCCCGCGGCGACCGCACGCCGCTCGACCGCGCGATCCGCGCGGTCGGCGAGGCGACGAGCCCGGAGCAGTGGATCAACTTCCTGCGGAACGCCGACGAGCTGGACCTCGAGCAGCTCACCGAGGCGGAGCGCGAGGAGGTCTACGCCGTCTTCGCGCCCGAGGAGCGGATGCGCAGCTACGGCCGCGGCATCCGGCGGGCGCTCGCGCCGATGCTCGGCGACGACGGCGTCGCGGCGGCCTTCGAGGAGCTGTTCGCGATGCCCGGCCTGCCGCTCGTGATGGCGGGGCAGGAGATCGGGCTCGGCGAGGAGCTGGAGGCGGGGCCGCGGGACGCGGTGCGGCTCGCGATGCAGTGGGCGGACGCGCCGCTCGGCGGCTTCAGCCAGGCGCCGACGAGCGACCACGTCCGGCCCATGCAGGCGAGCGGGCCGCGGGACTGGTCGCGGGTGAACGTGGCGGCGCAGGAGGCGGATCCCGATTCGCTGCTGTCGCGGTTCCGCGCGATCGTGCAGGCGGCCGCGCGGGTCGGCGCGGGAGGCGGGCGGTGACGTTCATCGGCTACCACGCCTCGCACGAGCAGCACCCGCCGAGCGAGCTGCTCGCCGCGGTGCGGGCGGCGCCCGAGGCGGGCTTCGACGGCGCGATGTGCTCCGACCATCTCGCGCCGTGGAGCGTCGCGCAGGGGCACTCCGGCCACGCCTGGGCCTGGCTCGGCGCCGCGCTCGAGGCGACGCCGCCGGCGTTCACCATCGGCCTGGTCACCTCGCCGGGCGGCCGCTACCATCCCGCCGTCCTCGCGCAGGCGCTCGCGACGCTCGAGGAGCTGCACCCGGGCCGCTGCTGGGCGGCGCTCGGCAGCGGGGAGGCGCTCAACGAGCACGTGACGGGCGAGCCGTGGCCGGCGAAGCCGGAGCGCGACGCGCGGCTGCGCCGGAACGTCGACATCCTCCGCGCGCTGCTCGCCGGCGCGACGGTCGACGACGAGGCGGCGGGCGTGCACGAGGCGCGGATCTGGAGCCGCCCGACGAGTCCTCCGCCGCTCTACGCCGCCGCGGTCTCCCCGGACACCGCGGCGGACGCGGCCGACTGGGCGGACGGGCTGGTGACGGTCGGCGTCGACCCTGCGGCGCTCGGCGAGACGGCGGACGCGTACGAGCGCGCCGGGGGCACGGGCCCGCGCTGCGTCCAACTGCACCTGAGCCTCGCCGCGACGGAGGCGGAGGCGGTGCAGCTCGCCGTCGCGCGCTGGCCGAACGGCGCGGTGCCGCCACCGCTGACGTGGGACCTGGCGCAGCCCGAGGACTTCGACCGGGTCGCCGCCGAGCAGGACCCGGAGGCGATCCGGGAGGGCGTCCTCGTCGCGAGCGAGGTCGGGGAGCTGGCCGCGCGCATCGCGGCGATCGCGGCCGCCGGCTACGACCGGCTCTACCTGCACCACGTCGGCGCGGACCAGCTCGGCTTCCTCGACCTGGCGCGCGCGGAGCTGCTCCCCGCCATCCGGGAGCTGACACCTCTTCCTCGGTCCTCGAGCGAGCCGAACCTCTTCGCCGGTCCTTGAGCGAGCGAAGCGAGTCGAAAGGAGCACACCAATGCCAGTACGACTGAACCAGGACGCCCTCTCCCACGCCCGCGGACTGCTGCGCCGCGGCGAGTTCGTCGCGGACGAGCGCGACGACTGGAGCGAGCACGCGCCGTCCGCGGACGACGGGAACGCCTTCATCGAGCGCGAGGGCATGGCCGAGTACGCGAAGTGGTTCCTCGGCGAGGACACCGACGAGTCGGAGGGCACGAAGGGGCGCTTCAAGTTCCCCTACGGCGACTTCCGGAAGCTGCACCGCTGCGCGGTCATCTCGGGCGAGAGCCGGGCGGGGCAGTACAAGCACGGCGCCGTCGAGGACGCCTACAGGGACCTCCTCGAGGCCATCGACAAGAAGCGGGACTGACCGCCTACACGTGCTTGATCGACCCGGTCGCCGGGTGCCGCGGCTCCTGCGGCGTGATGAGCAGCGTGTCGCCGCGCGGGCCCGCCGCGAGCATCATCTGCAGCGGCTCGCCCATCGCCGCGTACTTCTCGCGGTAGGCCTCGTCGACCCGGTCGAGCGTGTCCGCGTCGAGCACCGGCTCCGCGCTCACCGGGATGCGCCGCCCGTCGTCGTCGAACTCGGCGGCGTGCCCGCGCAGGACGCGGCCGAACCACTTGGAGCCGGGTCCGTGCCCGTTGCGGATGTAGGCGTGCTCGCGGCTGACGACGGCCCAGATGGGCGTGATGACCTCGCGACCGGCGTCGTTGGTGGTCACGATGTGGACGACCGGCGTCTGCTCGAAGTACTCCAGTTCGTTGCTCATGGGCCTGATTCTCCGCCCTTCCCCTGACCGCGTCCATCGGTCGTGCGACAATGGGCGCGACGCCGGCACCCCGCCGCCGTCCCGGACGACGGTCAAGTACCCGGTGCGCGACAAGACTTGCCATGGGAGCAGGTCATGTCCTGGATCGTCCTCATCCTCTCCGGCGTCCTCGAGGCCGTGTGGGCCACCGCGCTCGGCAGGTCCGCCGGGCTCACCCGGCTCTGGCCGTCGATCGTGTTCGTCGTCGCGCTGCTCGCGAGCATGGGCGGCCTCGCCTTCGCGATGCGGGAGATCCCGACCGGCACCGCGTACGCCGTGTGGGTCGGCATCGGCGCGGCGCTCACCGTCGTGGTCGCGATGGCCACCGGCAGCGAGCCGGTCACGATCGCCAAGGTGCTGCTGATCCTCGGGCTCGTCGGCTGCGTGATCGGCCTCAAGCTCGTCGCCGACGCCGGCCACTAGTGCGACCCACCGGCGCCTCGAAGGCCGGGTGGGTTCGAGACGGCCGCGACGGGCCTCCTGAACCACCGAGGTTCTCCTGTCGGCCAGGTGGTTTCGAGACGGCCGCGAGGCGGCCTCCTCAACCACCGAAGTTCTCCTGTCGGCCAGGTGGTTTCGAGACGGCCCTGCGGGCCTCCTCAACCACCGAATCTTTTCTTCACCGGTGGTTGAGGAGGCCGCGCAGCGGGCGTCTCGAAACCACCCCCGACCGGCCCATACCGTCGGTTGAGGAGGCCGCCCGCAGCGGCCGTCTCGAAACCACCCACGATCGGCCGGGTGGTTTCGAGACGGCCCTGACGGGCCTCCTCAACCACCGCGCGCGCAGCGGCTAGCCTTCCTGGCATGACCGAGATGCCCGGCGGGGACGCGGAGATCAGCTTCAACACCCGCAAGTGGGTCCGCCCGGAGGACCTCAACGCGAACGGGACCCTGTTCGGCGGCAGCCTGCTGAAGTGGATCGACGAGGAGTCCGCGATCTACGCGATCATCCAGCTCGGCAACCCGCGCGTCGTCACCAAGTTCATCTCCGAGATCGACTTCCAGGCCTCCGCCGAGCAGGGCGACCTCATCGAGCTCGGCATCATCGCGACCGAGTTCGGCCGCACCTCGCTCACCATGCGGGCGGTCGTGCGCAACATGATCACCCGCCGCACGATCCTCTCGATCGAGCGCATCGTCTTCGTCAACCTCGGGCCGGACGGCAAGCCGATCCCCCACGGCTACACCTCGATCACGTACTCCCGCGACCGCGTCCCGCGCGACGTCTGACGCACGCCGCACCCGGAGTCCCGTCGCCTACCATGACCGGATGGCGCTCGTGGATCACATCGGCATCACCGTCGACGACTTGACGCAGGCGACCGCGCGGTTCGATCCCGTGCTCGCCGCGCTCGGCTACACCAGACGGGACGCGGAGGGCTCCGTGTCCTGGGACCGCGGCACGGAGACCGAGCTGATCCTCTATCCCGCCCGCGAGCCGGACACGGGACCGCACCGGCACGGCCGCGTGGGCTGGCAGCACCTGGCGTTCGCGATCGACACCCGCGAGGAGGTGGAGCGCCTGCACGCGCTCGCGGTCGAGGCCGGCTGGACGCCCGTGCGCGACCCGAAGACGTACCCGAGGTTCACCGATCGCTACTACGCGTCGTTCCTCGAGGAGGAGAACGGCATCCGGATCGAGTTCATGTACAACCCGCCGCGGGCCTGAGCCGCGGGGTAGCGACCTTCGCCGCCGACCGCAAGCCCCTTGGCCGCGCCCGCGTCCGGGCGTGGGCTGACACGGTGGAGGCGACCATGGTCCCGGTCATCTCGGGCGCGGTGCGCGCGGTCGGCTACGACGCGGCGTCCCGCACGATGCGCGTCGCCTTCCGCGGCGGCGGCACCTACGACTACCTCGACGTCGACCCCGCCGTCTACGAGCGCATGCGCCGGCCCCACCCCTGGCACGACATCTGGCGCACGGTGAAGTCCCACCCCTACCGCCGGGTCCCCGACGCCGCTGAGAAAAGCCCCGGTGGTTGAGGAGGCCGCCCCGCGGCCGTCTCGAAACCACCCGGCCGGAGGTGTGAGCGGGCAGGTGGTTTCGAGACGCCGTCTACGACGGCTCCTCAACCACCGGTGAAGAAAAGAATTCGGTGGTTGAGGAGGCCGCCTCGCGGCGGTCTCGAACCCGAAGCCACTCTCACGCTTCCGGCACAGGCAGACGCAACGCCGCCCGGCGCAGCTCGTCGTTCGGCTCGAGCTCCCCCGAGAGCAGGGCCTGGATCTGTGCGACTTCGGCGGGCGTGACTTCGAGTGCGCGCTCCTCAAGAAGCACCCGTCGCGCTTTGGCCGACGCCGCTTCGAGAACGAAGGAAGTGAAATCGGTGCCCTGCGCCGCTGCTGCTGCCGAGATCAGCTGCTCCGTCCTCTCCGACATGCGGAGATTCTTACGTGCGGTGCTAGTCATGCGCCTACTGTACGTACAAACGGCACAGATTGCGAGTTATTTGAAGAGCTTCCTCAGGGTCCGGGTGGGGATGAGCAAGTGATTGGGATGATCGACGAACTGCGCGAAGCCATACTTCGCATAGAAGCTAGTGGACCTCTCGTTCTTGGAATGCACAACGGCGAACTGCAGGCCCATCGATTCGGAAACACTGACACTCGACCGGAGCGCGTGGAGAAGAAGCAGCTCGCCAACGCCCTCCCCTCTGACGGAAAGACAGCTGCCTAGCTTCACAATGAGCATGCACGGAACCGGGTACTTGGCACGGCCGCCTAGCGCGGCACGCAGCTCCGCCCCTTCCAGTTGGTATGCCTTCGTGGCGTAGTAGCCGACGATCCGCCCGTCATCTGGATGCAACGCCACCCGCGTCAACGTTTGATTTCGTCGATCACTCTGGCGCGCGTATAGCTGAAGCCACTCGTTGATCTCGATATCGCCGCAGTCGAACTCGTCGCGACCGGGCTGTTCTGCCAAGGTCTCGATCCGCCACACAGCGCCCAACCGTAGTGACTGAAGGAATCCAGAGCCAGCATCCCACGCACGACCGATCCGGGACGCCTACTCCACATGCGGAACAGCTTCAAAAGCTAGCGAGCCTCCGCGACGCTGGAGTCCTGTCGGAAGAGGAGTTCGCAGCGAAGAAGGCCGAGATCCTTGCTCGGATCTGAGCCGCCCTGAGGAACGGCGTAGTCCGACCATGGAGCCGCCGCGGTGGGTTGCCCTGAGTGCGGAATGGTGAAACCACCCCGCCGCTGAGAAAGCCCCGGTGGTTGAGGAGGCCGCCCCGCGGCCGTCTCGAAACCACCCGGCCGCTTCGACGGCTCCTCAACCACCAAATCTTCCGGTCCAGGTAATAGTTTGCGTTTAAACTAGGTTAAAGCCCAAAGTATGGAGGTTCTCATGGGCCGCGAGCGGATCGGCCTCGTCGGCATGGCACGCGACGCGCTCGACGTGATGGGTCAGCAGGTCGCGATGGCACGGCGGGAACGGCAGATGACCATCGAAGAGCTGGCCGCGCGCGCGGGGGTGTCCGGACGCACGGTGCGCTCGGTCGAGCGCGGCGACGCCGCGGTGTCGTTCGGCAATGTCCTCCGCATCGCGGTCGCCGCGGGCGTGCCCGTGTTCGGTGCGGAGACGCCGGCCGAGCTCGCGCAGCTGCGCCGCCTCGGGCAGGACCGGCTCGCCCTGCTGCCGACCCGGGTCCGCCGGAAGGAGCAGCATGTCGACACCGACTTCTGAGGTCTACGTCTGGGCCTGGCTGCCCGGCGCCGCCGAGCCCGTGCCCGCGGGCGTGCTCACCCCCGCGGCCGATGGACTGGTATTCCGATACGGCGATCGCTACCGAGCGCGTGAGAACGCGGTGGCCCTGTCGCCGACGCTCCGCTCGGGGACGAGCCGGCGGGTCCGACCGACGACCTCGGAATGCCGGGCGCGCTGCGCGACGCGTCCCCGGACGCGTGGGGACGCCGCGTGATCCTGAACCGGCTGACCGGCGCGCATGGGAGGGACGTGGACGTCGGAGCCCTGTCCGAGCCGGTCTACCTGCTCGAATCGGGCAGCAGCCGGTTCGGGGCGATCGACTTCCAGGCGGGCCCGAGCGCGTACGTGCCGCGCCACGAGACCGCCACGCTCGACGATCTGCACCGTGCCGCGGATCTCATCGATGCGGGCGAGATCCTGACGCCCGCGTTGCGCACCGCGTTGGAGTCTGGCACCGCGCTCGGCGGCGCCCGGCCGAAGGCGCTGGTCGTCGACGACACGGGGCGGGAGTGGATCGCGAAATTCTCTGCCTCGGGCGACCCGTTCTCGGTCGTCGGAGCCGAGGCGGCGAGCCTGCGGATCGCCCGGTCTGCCGGCATCGAGGTGCCGGACGTGCAGGTGGTCGAATCGCTCGGCAAGACCGTGCTGCTGATCGAGCGATTCGACCGTGCGCCGGGCGGCCGGCGGCACCTGGCCGTCTCGGGGCTCACCCTCCTCGAGCTCGGCGAGATGACCGCCCGCTACGGCACCTACCCGGACCTGGTCGGACGTCTGCGCGAGCGCAGCGCGCAGCCGGACAGCGTCGGCCCCGAGATGTTCCGCCGGATCGCGTTCAACATGGCGATCTCCAACACGGACGACCACCTGCGCAACCACGCGGCCCTCTGGGACGGAACGCATCTGCGCCTGTCCCCCGCGTACGACCTGAGCCCGATGCTGCGCAGCGGCGAGACGGCCGCGCAGGCACTCGCCTATGGCATCCGCGGCGAGCGCGAGAGCAGCTTGGCGACGCGGGCGCGCTCCGACTCCCGGGCCGCGGCGACGCGCCGGTCCGCGTCCTGCGCCTGCGCCACCTGCCGGCGGGCGAGGTGCCCGGCCCAGCCGCCGAGCACGGCCGGCAGCCCGCAGTACACGAGGAACGCGAGCGCCGTGATGGTGACGTAGGGCAGGATCGCGGCCTGCGGCTGGGCGGCGGTCTGCTGGAGCTGCGGGAGCTGCTGGAACAGGAACGGGATCTCGCCGGCGACGAACACGATGCCGGTCGCGAGGCCCCAGGCCGCCGCGGTGCGGGCCCGGCGCCGACTGGCGACGACGAACAGGATCGCGCCGATCGACAGCAGGCCGGCGTCCACCCAGCGCGGCGACTGCAGGGCGTACGCCGCGAGCAGCAGGGCGCCGAGCGCGACCGCGAGCGCCACGATGGGCGCGCGGGCGGCGAGCAGGACGGCGGCCCCCTGGACCGCGGCCATGGCCGCGATGATCGCCGCGGCCGCGCCGAGGCCGAGGTCGGCGATCCTGCCGTCCGGCAGCGCGACGCCGGAGAGGAACAGGGTCGCCGGTTGGCTGAGGCCCGCGACGGCGATGATCGCGGCGCTCGCCGCGGCGAGCACGAGCAGCGCGCGGAGGCTCGGCGGCGCGGCGAGGCGGTGCGTCGGATCGTCCATGTGCGGCGCCTCCTCTCTGGCGGTCTGCGTGCGCCGCGGTTCGGGCGGATCATCTCACGGCCAGGTGTCGCGCAGGTGCCGCCGCCCACGGCGCGCGGTCGACCCGCCCGTGTCGGGGGTCCCCCGTAACGTGGCAGCCGAACGGCGAGCCGGAACCGGCCCGTCGTTCCGCGCGAGGCATTCGGCGCCCACGCCTCCGGGCTGCCGGGCTCCCGCGCGCCTCGTGGGTAGGGTGAGGGCGGCGACGGCGGTCGAGGTCCCCGCGATGCCGGCACCGGACGGAGATGAGGAGACGGATGGGCGTCCGCTACATCGGGAGCAAGGCCCGGGTCGCCGAGACGATCGTCGACCTCGCGGGCGCGCCCGGTGACGGCCGGTTCGTCGACGCCTTCAGCGGCACCGGGGCGGTCGCCGCGGCCGCCGCAGAGCGAGGCTGGGCCGTCACGGTGAACGACTCGCTGCCGTCCGCCGTCTCGATGAGCGTCGGGGCGGTCGTCGGCGCGGGCAACGTCTCGTTCGCGCGTCTCGGCGGCTACGCGCGCGCCGTCGAGCGGCTCGACGCCGTGGCGCCGGAGGCGGGATTCCTCCACGCCGAGTACAGCCCCGCGTCCGCGAGGCGCGGCGGGGTCGAGCGCCGGTACTTCACCGAGTCGAACGCCGCCAGGCTGGACGCGATGCGGAAGCTCGTCGGGCGGTGGGCCGCGGACGGCGACATCGACGCCACCGAGGAGCACCTGCTCCTCGCCGACCTCATGCAGGCCGCGAACCGCGTCGCGAACATCTCCGGCACGTACGGCTGCTTCCTGAAGGACTGGACGGCGTCCGCCCTCCGACCGGTGTCCGTGCGCCCGCGAACCCTGCCGCGGCGGACCACCGACGTGGTCGCGAGCGCGGCGGACGTGTTCGCGGTCTCGACCACCACGCGGGACACGGTGTACTTCGACCCGCCGTACACCAAGCGCCAGTACGGCGCCTACTACCACCTGCTCGAGACCCTGCACGCCGGCGACGCACCGGAGGTCGGCGGGGTGACGGGACTGCGCCCCTGGCAGGCGAAGGCCTCCGACTTCTGCTACAAGGCCAGGGCGCTCGACGCGCTCACCCGCCTGGTGCTGGAGACGAAGGCGGCGCGCGTGCTGCTCAGCTACAGCAACGAGGGCCACGTCCATCAGGCGCACCTCGTCAACGCGCTCACCGAGGCGGGATCGGTGACGCTGCACCCCATCCGGGAGATCGGCCGCTATCGGCCCAACGCGCGCGCGTCGGCGGCGGGCGACACGGTGAGCGAGTACGTCATCGAGGTCATGCCGGTGAAGCTGCACGAGGTCGTCCGCGAGCCGGCCCGGCGGGTGACCCGAGCGTGAAGAGCCTCGAGGCGTCGCTGCTCCACGGCGTGGACCTCGAGCTCACGGCGCTCGCGCGAGAGCTCGGCCTCGGCGATGGCACGCCCGCGCGGCTGACGCTCCTCGAGGCGGTGGCCGGGCGGCACGCCGGGTGGGACGTCGCCGAGTACTGGCGCCGCTTCGGCGATCCAGGTGCCGACGCCGGCGCCGACGCCGGCGCCGCGCGCCCGCACCCGCCCGCGGCGGCGCTCGACGAGCTGCTCGCGCGGATCGCGAGCACGGGGATCCCGGTGCCCCTCGCGCTGTCCGCGCTGAGCCGCGAGACCCTGCCGCACGCGGACCAGCGCAGCTCGGGCGCGTACTACACCGACTGGCGGCTCGCGCAGCTGGTCGCGCGCCAGAGCGTCCCCAGTGTCTCGGCCGACGGGATCTGGGTCGACACCGCGTGCGGCTCCGGCATCCTGCTCGCGGCGGCGGCGATGGAGGTCGCCGCCGGCGCGGCGCGCGACGAGCTCATCCGCGAGCGGCTCACCGGCGCCGACCTGTCGGCGGCGGCACTGCGCGGTGCGCGCCTCGCGATCGCGAGCCTCACGTCGAGCCTCGACGCCGTCGCGGGCTTCGACCGGCGGCTGCTCCTGCAGGACAGCCTGCGGAGCCGCGACGCCTGGCGCGAGGTCGCCGCCGGCGGCGCCGCCCTGGTGATCGGGAACCCGCCGTGGGAGCGGCTGCGCGCCTCGCGGCACGAGGCGGCCCGGCGCGCGGGCGACTCCCGCCACTACGGGCAGCGCTTCGACGTCGACCTCGACCTGTCCGCCTCGCGCTCGGCGCTGCTCAGCTACATCCGCTCGGTGACGAGCGACACGAGCCTGCAGGGGCGCGGCGAGCACGACCTGTACAAGCTGTTCCTCGAGCTCGGCCTGTCGCTCGCCGCCGAGGACGGCATCGTGTCGCTCCTCCTGCCCGCCGGCCTCGTCCGATCGCAGGGCACGGCGACGCTCCGGCGCGAGCTGGCCGAGGTGTCGAGCGAGCTGTCCGTCTCGGTGATCGAGAACCGGGCCCGGCACTTCGCGATCGACACCCGGTTCAAGTTCCTGGCCGTGACGGCGCGCATCGGCAGCGGCAGCGCCGGCAAGCGCCCGATCGAGCTCCGGGTGGCGGACCGGACGGGCCGCCTGCCCGGGCCGGCGGTCAGGATCCCGCGGGACCGGCTCGCCGCGCTGCGCCCGGACCTGTCGCTGCCGGAGGTCCGCACCGACGCCGAGTGGCGGCTGTACGCGGACCTCGCGCGGCGGTCCGTCGCCGTCGGCGATCCGGCCGGCCCCTGGCATCCGGAGTACCGGCGCGAGGTCGATATGACCCTCGACCGGCACCTGTTCCGGCCCGCCCGGAGCGGCGACGCCGTCCCGCTGCTCGAGGGACGGCACGTGAGCCAGTACCGCTGGCGCGCGAAGCGCTACGTCCGCGGCGAGGGGCGCGCCGCGATCTGGGAGGCGCAGGAGCTCGCGGGCGGGGAGCTGGCGACGCAGTGGTTCGTGTCCCCGAGCGACCTGTCGGCGGGGACCGCCGGGCGCATCTCGCGCTCGCGGATCGGGTTCTGCGACATCACCGGGCAGACCAACGAGCGCTCGCTCCTGGTCGCGCGGGTGCCGCCCGGGGTGGCGTGCGGGAACAAGGTGCCCACCCTCCACTTCCCCGGCGATGGGGGCGCGGACCGCGAGGACCTGTTCCTCGCGCTCGCGAACTCCTTCGTCGTCGACTGGATGCTGCGCCGGGTCGTGACGACGACCGTCAACTTCTTCATCCTGGACGCGCTGCCGCTCCCCCGCGTCACGCCGTCGAGCGACGTCGGCCGGGAGCTCGTCGGCCTCGCCCGGGCGGTCACCGCCGCGGAGGGCGACCCCGACGCCGACCGGCGTGCCGTCGGCGCGATCCGGGCGCGCATCGACGCGCTCGTCGCGTTCGCCTGGGGGCTGGGCGTGGAGCAGCTGCGGCTCGTGCTCGACGACTTCCCGCTGCTCGACCGCGGGCAGCCCGCCCTGGGCGGGGAGGCCGCGTCCACCGTCACCCGCGACTGCGTGCTGCGCGAGCTCGGCCGGCTCTGGGATGATGTCCCGCGGATCGAAGCCGATCGCGCCGAGCGTGCGCTGGAGCTGGGGGCGCTGCCGTTCGTTCCGGCGGCGTACGCGTGGGAGGGGCAGGCGTGGCGAACAGCTCGCCGGTGAGGCCGGCGCTCGTGGTCTACAAGGAGGTCGTCGCGGGCGACCGCCGGAAGCTCTCGGCGACGTCGAACGACGCCGCAAGCGGCGGCGGCGCGCGGGACCTCCGGTTCCCCTCGCGGACGTTCCGTCCCGTGCTGCGCCGCATCTTCGCCCAGGACGCCGTCGGGCGCGGGGGCGCGGCGATCCGCACCGCGGACGTCGTGTATCGCGACGCGGCGGGGACCGCGCAGACGACGCGGCTGGAGTACTGGCCGCCGACGAAGTCGCGGCCGACCGAGGACCGGATCCCGAGGATCCACCGGAGCCCCGCCCTGGGCGGTCGTCCCCCGGCGACCGATCGAGGCATGGCGTTCGTCCTCCTCATCCTCTTCGACGACCAGACGGTGCGCATCGAGTACGCCTACGAGGACGGGTTGCGCGGCGGCGACTGGGGGTCGGAGATCGCGGACGCCATCCTGAGCTGCATGGACGCGACGGCGCGCAGGAACGCCGGCCGCCGCGGGAACCTCCTGCCCGTGCGGGGCTACTACGAGTTCGGATCCGGAGCACAGTTCTGCCATGCCGATTGACCGCGACATCGAACGCAGCATCGAGCCCGACGCGCGAGCCGTGCTCCGCGCGCTCGCCGTGAGCAAGAACGTCATCATCTCGGGTCCGCCCGGGACCGGGAAGTCGCGCCTGCTGAGCCGGGTGCGCGAGCTCTTCGAATGGGACCACGGGAGCACCGGCGCGGACCCGTACGGCGCGATCCCGCTGCCGCCTGCGCCGAGCCCGATCCCGGACTGGTTCCCTAGCCCGCGCCGCACCGCGAGCCGCGAGACCTTCCCCACCGTGTTCGACCAGAACACCAAGTACCGGGACTTCATGCGCGGGCTCGTCCCGAAGGTCGGCGCGGCGGCGCAGTTCGAGGTGACGAGCGGCACGCTGTACCGGGCGTCGCTGCACGCGGCACGGGACGGGCAGGCCGCGCTCGTGATCATCGACGAGATCAACCGCGGGCCGGCGGTCGCCGCGTTCGGCAGCGCCATCGTCGGCCTCGAGCCCGACAAGCGGCTCGGCCCGGACGGCGAACGGACGGCGACCACCCAGGAGTTCGAGATCCTCGGCGACGGCGGCGGGCACGAGCGGTTCGCGCTGCCGGAGGACCTGTACATCCTCGCCGCCATGAACGAGGCGGACACCAGCGTGGAGCCGCTCGACGTCGCGTTCCTCCGTCGTTTCTACCCGTATCGCCTCGAGCCGAACCCCGCCGTGCTCCGTGCGCACTTCGGGCTCGGCGCGCCGAGCGCGGCGCTCCCGGATGCGCCGAGCGCGCCCGCCGACCTCTACGAGGCGCTCGTCCAGGCGTGGGAGGTCATCAACGGGCAGATCCTGCTCGGGCGCGGGGCGCCGTACCGCCTCGGGCACGGCGTCCTGATGCCGAATCCCGCCCCGACCGGTTCGCTCGCGGACGCCGACGAGTACGCCGCCCACGTCTGGGCGAAGATCCGCGCGCACATCGACGAGGTGTTCTTCGGCAACACGCGGGCCGTCGCGGACGTGCTCCGCGCCGACGAGGATCGGAGCCCGTACACCCTCGTCGAGACGACGTTCGCGGGCCAGGCCGTCCGCCGCATCGCGGGGCCGGAGCGCCCCGCCCCGGACGAGCTGTATCGGCTGCTCGCGCTCATCGCCTCGGCCGCCTCGGCATGAGCGAGCGCGTCCGGGTGGTGTTCCACGAGCTGGACCGTCGCTCGGGGACCACCGCCGAGGTCGCGCGCGCCGCCGGGGTGTCCGGGGCCGAGGTCGGCGTCGAGCTGCGCGAGCTGAACGACCGGCTCCGCGCCCGCTTCGGCTACGACACGGATCCGATCGACGTCGACGCCGCCGGCGGGTGGCGGATGGACGGCATCGCCGGCCTCGTCCGCCTCAACGAGCGCGTCGAGCTGGAGATCGTGCCGAAGTTCCTCGACCCGGGTTCCGCGACGTGGCGCGCGGACTTCTTCGTGCTGGCGGTGCTGGTGCAGACCGGGCACCTGCTCGCGCACGACGAGATCACGGCGGACGCGGCCGACCGCGGCGCGCTGGCGACGCTGATCGCGCGCTCCCTGCTCGCGATGCACGAGGAGCACCAGCGCCGGCCGATCCGCGGCTACCGCCGCCGCGCGCAGACCGACTTCTCGCTCGACGGCGACGTCGACTGGGAGTCGCTCGCGCTGCCGGAGCCGGACGGCTTCCGCATGAGCCGCCTCGAGCTCACCAAGCGCAACCCGTACAACGCGACGCTCGCCTCCGCGCTCGAGACTCTCGTGCCCGAGGTCTCCGACGCGGACACCCAGGCGCAGCTCGGCCTCCGCGCCCGCGATCTTCCCGCCGCTGCCGCCGCGCTTCAGCAGCTGGGGCACGGCGTACGAGCTGTCCCAGCTCATCGCGAACGGCCTCGGCCTGGACCTGACCTCCGGCCGGTTCACCGGGCCCGGCTTCGTGCTCTCGACCTGGCAGGCGTGGCAGCAGCTCTGCGAGCACCTCGTGCGGCGCGCCAACCCCGGCCGCCGGGTCACCGGCCAGGCGCGCCTGACGCTCGGCTTCCGCGGCCAGCGGCCGGTTGACGTGACGCCGGACATCGCCGTCGCGCGCGGCACCGCCGGCACGCTGCTCCTCGACGCCAAGTACAAGACCCGGCTCGCCAGGACGCCCCGCATCCACAGCGGCGACCTGTACGAGTCGCTGGCGTTCGTCCGCGCCGCCCGCTCCTCGTACATCGCCCTGCTCTACCCGAGCTCGCGGTCGGTCGACGACCTGCTCACCGGCGCGTGGCGCCGCTTCGACCAGATCCGCGTCGACGAGATCACCGTCGACGGCATCGAGGTGCAGGTCCAGGGCCTCGCCGCCCGAGGCGGGTTCGACCGCCTCGTGGCGGGGGCGAGGGCGGGGCAGGCCGAGTACGCGGGCGGGGGGTGAGGGGGGCGGGGACCGAGGTGGTGCTCGCCGCCCACGCGCCGGCGGAGATCCTGACGGGACCGGCAGGCCGGCGCGAATACCGCCGATAGGGTCGACGGAGAGAGCTCGACGAGCGGAGCGTGATGGGCAACCTCGGTGCATACCAAGTGATGACCACCCTGGCCAAGAGAGTCGGGGGTCCCGTCGTGCTCGCGGTCGTGACGGCCGTCGGCGGGTACATCGCCCTCCGACCGGCCGAGGCGGGGGTCAAGAGGGCGTTCCGCTCCCTGAAGAGGCGCGGCCAGCCGTGCGTCGCGAAAGGTTCGCTCTTCACGGTCACTGCCGACGGGGAAGACGACCGGGACCTGAGCCTTCGCAGCGGGGATGAGTATCGCGTGCTCGACTGCGACGGCGACGCCGTCCTGATCGAGGTGATCGGCGGAGACGACAATCCGCACATGGTCTCCGCCGAGTTCCTGACGTCGATCTCGGACTACCCGGCATCTCGGTGAACGCGCCGTCGGGACGCGGCGCTGCCTGACGCGACGCCATACGCTCGACCGATGACCGAACCCTGGCTGGCTGCACTGATCACCGCCGCTGGCGTGGCCGCCGCTGCACTGATCGGCGTGTTCGGCGGGCGTGGACGACTCCACCGCATCGAAGTCGTCGCGCGAGTCCTCAAGGCCTGCCGGCGGAAAGCGACGCCCGCGCCTCGCTCGCCGAGGTGCTGAAGGAGGATGCCGACGAGCTCCGGAGGGTGCACCGCTCGCCCGCGCCGGCCCTGCTCTGGCTCTCCGTGATCTCGCCCGTCCTGTGCGCCGTTCTCATCACGTACAGCGAAGCGATCCTCGCCTGGTCGCCCGCGGTATACCTGATCCTCGCCATAGGACTTTTCCTGGTGTTGCTTCTCCTGATCGCGGGGACGCTGACAGTTGCGATCGTCGCCATCGTTCGATGGATCCAACGAGCCCGCCAGCGCCGGCGCGAGGCTCTCGCGGCAGAGTCGTCCTAGCGCGGACGCCGCGAACTCCGTCGCGCTTAGCTCATTCTTTGCGGCGCTAATGCGGGAGAACGCGGGTCAATCGCCTCTGCAGCGCCGGTCCTTGAGCTCCGGTCCGAGAATCTCGGAGCATCCGAGACTCGGCGTGAACGGATTTGATCCTGCGACCCCTTGGAGGTTTTTCACCTCTCGGAATCCGCCACCGTTGACTCGAAATCTGGCTGATTTCCTGGGTTGATCAGGGGAATCGAGGCCATGACCTCAGATCAAGTCTATCGGCTCATCTCGATTCACAGGGCAACCTCTCGACCCGTAAGTGGAGAGTTTGTGGCGGGCAGTCGTTGGCAGTCCTCGCCGCAGAACTAGCTGTCATCCGATGGCGACAAGCGTCCCCAGGTGGGCCATATTGTCAGCGCGGCTACGAGTCGGATAGCCAAGCCCCGCGCATACGGCTTCGATCTTCTGGCAGAAGATGTCAGCACTGCGCTTGTCCATTGAGAGAGCACCGCTCTGCGCATCACGCACAGTGACTTGCCATTCCTTGTTGTCGTCGAGGGGCTTCTGCGGCGTATACGGCGGGATGTTGAAGATCTCGTGATCCTTGCGCGTCACCCATGCACCGCCAACCTCGACTACGACTCCCCAGGACGCGCCTGCCTCTTCGCTAGTTACGAAGAGGACGAACACCTTCTCGGTCGAATAGCTCTCGACAAAGAAGTTCCGCAAGTAGTCCAGTACATCTTCTCCGTGAGGGACTCGCGAGTCTCCATTCTCGCTATGCGTATAGATGATCTCATCCGGAGGTGCGCCATTGAAGAGGACCATCTGATAGACGACGTCGGCAAGGTCTTGATCCTTCCCGGTGTGGCTAATCAGGAGTTTCCGCTTCTGAGAGTCAACGATGGCTTTCAGGCCCAGGTCGGGCGAATGCTGGCTAAGAGCTGCCTGAATGGCGCCCTTGACTGTCGGCGAGGCCCCGTCAACGCCGGCAAGTTCGAGCGCCTCTGCGGCTGACTCAACGACGTTGGTGCGGAAAGCGTCGACATTCTGACGTAGGCGTTCTTCGTTCGCGAGCTGCTCGTCTTGCTTCTGCTTATCCCTCGCAGCCTTCTGCAGGTCCGTGAAGATATCGCGCATTCTCCGAACGTCACCGAGAAGGTCCCGCGCAAAGTCGAGAACCGCCTCGTAGCGCGGGTCATCCGACCGATAACCCTGGCGATTGCTAAGCGCCATGTCGGGAAGATCTGTTCGCTCAAATAGGTCAGCATGCAACTGACCAACGACATAAACCTCGCTCAAGCGGTTCTGCCCGACGATCGGAAGTATGTTGAACTCACCAAGCTTCCCATTTGCAAACAACGAGATGAAGTTGTCAGGGAAGTCTGTCCGCTCGGCCTTCAGCTCTCGTGTGCTCTTGTAGGTTCCTATCCAGCCGACAACCTCTAGCGTGTAGTCGCGCTCGATCGAGTCGCGACCAGGCATCCTGACATTCACTACAAATGGATCACGTACCTGAACGAGCTCCGATCGGCTCGATGGGAAGGCATCGGGTACGAGTTCCGCGAGATCTGCATACTCATGCCCAAGTGTGATTAGGGTGCTCAGATCGCGCATTATATTTCGGTCGAAATCATCAATAGTGACTTCTTCCGTGCCTCGAATAACGTGAATCTTGAAGTCAGGACCGACTACTGGGAAGAGCTTGAGAAGATTTCGTCTTATTGCCGCCATTGTCTTGTGAAGCCCGTATTCAGGGTTGCGCATGACGATCGCGGTGCCGTGGTCCGTCACATAGTCGAACTGGATTTGAGACTCGGGAATCTCCTGGAGCAGCTTGCTGTCCGGGGGTCGGCGGGTCAGAACGAATCCTGAGCGATCACCATTGGAAACGGTCATCACGTCAACGTCTTGGGCCACCGACAGCGCGGCGAGCTTTCCGACGCCCTTTCTACCCATTTTCCGGCGGCCACCGTCTGTTACCGATTCCTCTTCGGTTGTCCGAGACACTCCGGCCACGTTCAGGAACTTCTTGATGTCGCCTGCCGCATAGGACATTCCCTTGCCGTCATCCTCAACTCGGATGGCCGCCTCACTCTCCACGATCCAGACGTTATGAGCATCCGCGTCGTAGGCGTTGGCAATCAGTTCAGCCAGAACGTAATAGATATTCGTGTAGAGATTTGGGCCAAGAAGTTCGAGAATCCGGGCATCAAAATTGAGCTCATACTCCTTCGCCACCGGCCTTCACCCCCTCCGGCATGCTCGCCATTGGCGGCTGGCTCGACACGGCACGCATGAACTGTGTACCGACCGCCTCCCCAAACGCCGGCGGCACCGCATTGCCGATCAGCCTGCCGACCGACTGCATTGACGGTCGCTCGCCGCTCGGCACAAACGAATAGTCGCGAGGGAATCCTTGCAGCATTGCTGCTTCTCGGAGGGTCAGGCTGCGATCCTGCTCCGGATGACCGAACCTGCCGGTGCCGAAATTGTAAGACTGGGTGGTGATCGTTGGCGACGGATTATCAGCCCGCATCCGGCCATAGAAGGCCTGGAAACTTGAGCCCGATGCCTTCCTATGGCAAGGAGCCCGGAGATCTTCGGGCCAGTCACGCCACGTCCCACCAGGCTTAGAGGCCCTCATGCGCTTGAGATTCACGGGGCTCAGCCGGCGGGCTGTGTGAAGGGGGTCGGATGGGTCCGCTTCACCATGCTCCAACCGTGGAAGGATTCCGATCGTCTGGCCTACGGTCGCAAACAACGAGCGGTCCTTGTTGCCGAGGGGGAGGTGAATCTCTCCTACCCGTGACGCGACGAGAACCAGGCGCCGTCGTTCTTGCGGAAGCCCGAACTCTGGACCGTATAACGTCCCAAACTCCACGGCATACCCCTGCTCTTTGAGCCCCGCGACGAACTGCTCGAACACAGACATCCGAGCGAGACGGGTCACGTTCTCCATCGTCACAAACTGCGGCGTTGTCTCCTGAACTAGACGTCCGAAATGCGAAAGGAGATCCCAGCTGTCTTCTGAACTCGTGTCAGCGCCCCTGCGGTGACTGGAAAACGGCTGACAAGGCGCACAGCCCGCAAGTAGACGAAAATCTGCTGCACCCCAGAGTTCAAGCAACTCCTCGGCGCCCACGTCTTTGACATCCTTCTCGACGAACGTCGCTCCCAAGTTGGCCTCGTACGGATGCCGGCAGGCCGGGTCAAGATCAATGCCCGCCCGAACCTGGACGCCTGCCGACTTCAACCCGAGGGAGAGTCCCCCAGCGCCGCAGAATAGGTCGACAGCAGCGATCTGAGGCACGAAAGTCACAAGGTTATCGTACCGATTTGCCTGGCTTTGACCCGGCTTCGGCGGGCAGCGAGTGCGCTATTCAGTTATTGACGTATAGCGTCGCGTAGGCGACTATATATGTCATGGAGGTCAACACTCGCGCAGCAGCAGCACAGCTCGGTCTGAGCCAGCGCCAGGTGCAGCGGCTCGCGCGTAGCGGACGCGTCGCCAGCCGTGCCGTTGCTGGACGGACGGTCGTGGCCGGCCGCTCGCTCGTTGCGGCGAGCAGGTCAGCGGCCCGCGGACGGCGCTGGGACGAACAGACCGTGGCTGCTGCCTGCGATCTGCTCGATCGCGGTGAAACGGAACGGATCTCGGGCAGTCAGCGCAGTCGTCTGCGCGCTCGGCTGCGGGATATCCTCGTCGCGGACCTCGCCTATCAGGTGCTCGGCGACCGGGTCACGCTCTGGCGCAGTACGCGGCCTGCGGCGGGCTCCCCTGGCGGTTCTGTGGACGGTCTGAGCGACACCGGGGCACGCCTGGAGGTCAAAGTGACGCAAGACGCCGCCACGTTCTCCAGGCGAGCGCGACTGCTCGAGGATCCTGACGGCGGCACGATCCTCGTCGAGCTCGACGCGGACGCGGTTGCTGTGATCGAGGACATCGCGCTCTACGCCTATGGGGACGAGCGCACCAGCAGCGCAGCGAAGCAGCGCATCGAGGCCCGGCAGGCCAGGCTCTCGTGACGGATGCGCTCTTCGTCGCGGAACCGGCGGGCGGGTGGCGTGAGCCGTGGCCGCGCGTTTTCGAGATCGCCAGCGCGCTGCCGGTTGACCGCTGGGTGCTCGTTGGCGGCCTCATGGTGCAGGCGCACGCGCTCGTAGCGGGCATCGAAACCAGCCGTGTAACGGTCGACGTGGATGCTGCCGTCCGAGTCGAGGCCGGGGCATTTAGTTACACCGAGGCAGCCGCCGCACTGGCGCGGCTCGGCTATGCCCTCGACGACTCGACGCGGCTGACGTACCACTTCACGCGCGGCGCGCACATCGTTGACCTCATGGTCCCCGACCATGAACGCCCGGTCCCCCGACACGCCCGCCGCGAGGTAATGCCCGTGGCCGGAGGCCAGCAGGCGATGAGACGCCTTGAGTTCATGCGCTTCGAGGTTCGTGGAGCCGAGGCCACGGTCCCCGTGCCGTCGCTCCATGGTGCGCTCGTCCTCAAAGCCGCCGCGCACACCGTCGACTCGCGTGACCGCGACCGACACCTCCTGGACGCGATCACGCTGCTTGCTTGCATCATCGACGTCGAGCCGATCGTCTCTGATTTGCGGGGATCGGACCGCAAGCGGCTGCTCCATGTGCTGCGGGTATTCGACGAGCGCCCACTGGTCTCGGCTCAGGCGCCGGCCGACACCCTGCGTCTGGCAGAGCGAACCCTCGGGGATCTCCGCGACCGCCTCTAGCGTCGGCTCGAAGCCCGATGCTGCGGCCGCGATCGATGCTGGGCGCGGAGCGGCCATAGTCGCTATTGCATGGCGAGAGTAGGGGTAATCGAGGTACTGCTTGACCATGCAAAGCCGCGCACGCCTCTGAAAGCGATGCAATACAGAGGCGTCGGCAAGCGTCAGCGAGCTCGCAGCTCTCGCGCCTGTGCGTCGTACTCGTAGTCCACGATGTCGCCCGATGTGATCAGCTCAATGGCCTGGTCGATGACGCGCAGCGGCACGGAGTACCACTCGGACGGCTCGTAGATACGGCCGTCCTTGCCGACCTGGCTGAGCCGGAGCCGCACATCGCTGAATACACGGTGCAGCAGGTGCTCGAGAGCGGAGGTCTTGAGGTTGTACGTCCGGTAGCTGGCGACGATCTCGACCGGTGCCATCAGGTAGGTCGGCTCGCGGTCGGCATGAGCGATTCGCGTCTCGACTGGGCGGCGTGAGAAGCCAATCTTGTGAAGGTCAGGAACCTCTGCGATCTGTGGATCATCGCTGAGCGAACGCAGAACGTATACATATCCCGTCGCCACATCGTCGGCCAGGATCGACTCGAACGCGGCAGGGACGACAGCCTGGCCGTGCCCCTCGCCCATGCGGATGCCGAGGGACTGCCGGTACATCGAGGACTCGGTGCCGTTCTCAAAGATGACGCGGAGCCGCTCGCGGCGGTTCGCGCGCACCGTCGATTCTTTGTACTCGGTCTCACCCACCTCAGCGATGAACAACATCACTCCATTGAGGACGAAGAAGGAGCCCTCGCTGATGTACTGGATGCCGGGGAACGACACCAGCTTCGCGGTGCCCTCCGCCAGCTCCGCGTGCTTCTGCTGAAACAGCGGCTCGAACTGCTCGAAGTCTTCTGCCTGCACACGCTGGGCTGCGTCGACCGATGCTTCCGGGCCTCTACGCTGCGGCAGATCAGATGTGTCGAGAAGCCCGCTGTCATCATCGAGCAGCCCGAGATCGTCGCCTTCGAGTAGATCATCGAGAGAGGCCGGCGCTTCCGGCTCGGCGAGCAAGCCGAACTCGTCCAAGTGCTTGAGTGCAGCAATCTTGCCGTCGTTTGCCAGGATACCGTCGAGCCGCGCGCCGAGCTTGCGCTCCGCGATCTCTCGGGTGTCCGAACGCGGCGGCCGGTCGTGCTCTCGGTAGAACTCGACGATCTCGAGGAACGACCGCTCGAGCCGGTCGGAGCTGGTGAGTTTGGGAGCCTTCTCCGGGGTGTCGAGGAGGCCGTCTTCGTCCGAGTCGAAGATGCTCTGGAAGTCGGTATCGCTCATGACTCCTGCGACCTCTGCTGGGATTCGTGCTCGCGCTTCTTCTTGCGCAGGAACAGCAGCGCCTCGGCGTAACGCTTCTCGGTCGGGTCATCGCTGCGCACATCGGGCTGGCGCCGGTTGACCTTGGCGAACTGCTGGATCTTTGGCCAGAGCAGCCGCGCCTCCTCTTCGGTGATCTCGATACGGGTAGCCGTGATCGTGTCCTGGATGATGCGTAGCACCTGCGGCGTCACCGCCTTCGAGAGCACCTCGAAGGCGCGCTGGAACGGGTTGACCTTGTCGATCAGGTTGATGTCGATGTCATCGATGTTGACGAACTTGTCCGACATCTTGATGAAGCGCTTGTCCCCGACCTCGCGCACCTCGCCGTTCTTGATCACGGAGTCGACGACGACCTGCTGACGCAGCTCTTCGACCTGAGTCTCGTTGAGGTCGGGATAACGCTCACGGATGATCTTCGGTATCAGCACCTTGTTCGTGACCTCGGCGTCGAGGTTGCCTGCCGCCGCCTTGACGAAGGTGTCGTCCTGCAGGATCGTGGCCTTGAGGTCGTTGAGATCGGTGGCGACGATCTGCTTGACCCGATCGGTTGACGGCTCCTTGAAGCCCTTGATATGGAGCTCCCCCGGCTGCGGCGCGTCGTCGTTACCGGTCTTGGTCTTGAACGTGAAGTTCGGTGCCAGCACCTGCTCCATAAGCAGGGAGGCCGTGATCGCCTTGAGCATGTTGTTGACCGACAGCTTCACCTCATCGGTGGTCGCGTCGGGCTGGGCGATGAGGTTGGTGAACTGCGCGTGCTCCTTGCCGGGGCTGTCGCGCGTGACCCGCCCGATGATCTGGATGACCTCGGTCAGCGACGCCCGGTAGCCGACGGTCAGCGCGTGCTCTGCGAAGGGCCAATCGAAGCCCTCCTTGGCCATGCCGAGCGCGATGATGATGTCCACCGCGTCGCGCTCCTTCGAGGCGACCGACGTCAGGTAGTGCAGGGTCTCGGCACGGGCGATCTGGTCGGTGTCGTCAACGAGATCCGCCACACGCACGATCTCGCCGTTGTCGCGGCGACGAATCCGCATGACGTTGGATTCCTCGGTCTCGGTCGAAATGACCTCACCAATGGCGTCGAGGATGAAGCCGACCTCCTCGATCTTGTCCTTGGTGGACTCGCCGCTGTTGACGTTCGGGATGTGGATGATCGTCTTCTTGTCGAGATCGAGGATCTCGTGGATCGCGCTCGTGTAGCGGCCCTGGTAAAAGTGGTGGCCGATGCCGAGCGACTTGAGATGCTCGTAGCCATTGAGCTGGTCATAGTAGTTGAACGTGACAGGCGTGAACTTCGCCTCGTCCTCCGGCAGCAGCACCGGCACCGAGTCGCCCCGGAAGTACGAGCCGGTCATCGCCACGACGTGCGCGTCGGAACCAGCCATGACGCCCTTGAGCAGGTCACCCAGACGGTTACTCGAAGTGTCTGCCGAGACGTGGTGGAACTCATCGATCGCGAGCACCGTGCCGTCGAACGCAGAGGCGGGCAGCTTCTCGTAGGCGAAACGCAGCGTGGCGTGGGTGCAGACGAGCGTTGCATCCGGCCCTTCCAGGAAGTCGACGAACTGCTGCACCTTGCCCGATGAGGAACCGGGCGTGCAGAGGTTGTTCTTGTCTTTGATCTCCCAGTCCGCGAAGAAGCCGAACCGGCTCAGGTTCGTCGTGGAGAACGACCCACCGATGGAGCGCTCGGGCACGGCGACGATGACTTTCTTGCGGCCCTGGTTGTAGAGCTTGTCGAGCGCGACGAACATGAGGGCTCGGGACTTGCCCGAGGCCGGCGGTGCCTTGACAAGCAGGTACTGCGCACCACGCTGCTCCCAGACGCGCTGCTGCATCTCACGCATGCCGAGCTCGTTGGTGTGGACGCTGTTGCCAGTCTGCGCATACGTCACGTTGACGATGTTCGTTGGCCTCTTGATCTCGGTCACTTGCGCTTCTCCTCGGCAGTCATCTGCTCATACATACCGAAGAGGTATGACAGGCGCTCCTCGTCGCTCTCGAAACCACGCTTGCGGTAGACCGCGTCCACGAGCTCGTCCAGCTCCTGGTGGGCCAGGCGAAGGTCGTCGGGCATCAGGTCTGGGTCGTACAACTCCGCCAGAGTTTTCTCGGAGTGGTACTCACGCACGTCGAGCACGCGGAGGGCGACTTCGGTGAGCTGCTCCTTGGCTGGAGCGGACAGCGGCGGCACAGGGAAGTTGTTGTAGACGATGGTCGCAGAATAGCGATAGTCGGTTTTGATTCGTCCGCCGACAGAGCGAAGCCAACTCATGTGCATCCGCGAGGTAAGCAAAGCGAACACCCATGCGGGCGCGTCGTAGATCACGTTCAAGGCGTTCGTCGCAACCACGCCGCGATCCACGAGTCCGATAGGAATGTAAGGGCGCCGCTCCGAAGAGTGGTTGGGAACCACAATCGCGGTTGAAACCGGTTCGCGCTGCTCTCGAAATCGAAACGCCCACTCCGCCTTCTTGCGCGTTCCCTCGTCCTTGCTTTCCAAGCGGAAAGTGGAAACGCGTGACACGCGTTCCGCGACCTCCGGGATCCTTGTCGCAGTGCTTGCCTGTTCAGGCTTGATCCAAAGACACCACCTCTCCACGCCGTTGATCAACTCGGTACTTCCAATCAGTCGCCGCAAGTACTGTGCAGACTCTGGATGTTCGGCTACCAAGCGATCTCGTTGATCTGGTCGGAGAATGAGCCCTCCCCCGTCAAGGGGCATGTTGCCGAACTGCATGCCAGGAAGGCCGATCGGAGCTCGATTACGCTTCGTCACCGCTAGGTTCTTGCCATCGACGAGATACCCGTTGATGTTCTTCGCCTCGATGCGGACATCATCGGTGTAGATGTACTTCGAACCCGGCCTCACATTGCGGAGGTTGATGACCGCAACGGTCACGCCCGCGTTCCGCCTGGCGTTGTTCTCCCACCTGAACGATGTGTAGGCGAACCCAATCTCCAGACCCATATCGAAGATCGTCGGAAACATGAGTCCGACGTGCTCGCCCTGCGCCACAGAGTTCGTCGTTACGAAGGCAAGTTCTGCCTTCGTGCCCGCGATGTAGTCGGCACCCTTGACGAACCACAGCGCGATGTAATCGAGATTCTTAGAGTACGGACGGCCGGCGAAGACATAGTCATAGTCAGCCTTCTGCTCCTTGGTCTGCACCTTCGCCCCCGCATACGGCGGGTTCCCGATGAGGTAGATCTCGTCCGAACCATCGTTCGGGCAGACCGTGTTCCAGTCAGTTCGCGCCGCGTTCCCCTGCTTGACCTGACCCGTCTCCTTCAGCGGGATGAGGGGGATGTTGAGTTTGAACTTCTCGAAGAACTCGCGGTTCATCTGGTGCTTGGCGATCCAAAGCGAGAGGATCGCAACCTCGACCGCGAAGTCGTCCAGCTCCAGTCCGTAGAAGTTCTCGATGTTGATCTTCGACTCGGCGTACAGCGTCTGGTGACGAGTATCGATCTGTGCGAGCCGCTCCAGGATGGCGTGCTCGAGCTTGCGCAGTTCCTTGTAGGCGATGACGAGGAAGTTGCCAGAGCCACAGGCGGGGTCGAAGACCTTGATCTGTGCGATGCGCCGGAGCAGCGCCTCCAGCTTGGGCGCGCTGTCGAAGGCAGCGTCGAACTGTTCCTTGAGCCCGTCAAGGAACAACGGCTCGATGGTCTTGAGGATATTCGGCACCGACGTGTAGTGCTGACCAAGGTCAGAGCGCTGACCGGGAGTGACGACCGCCTGAAACATTGAGCCGAAGATGTCGGGGTTGATCTCGTTCCAGAGCAACCGACCGCTCTCCAGCAGCAAGTCGCGAGCTTTCTTGTTGAAGGACGGCACCGTGTGGTGTTCCTCGACTGTGAACAGGCGCCCGTTGACGTAGGGGAAGCCTGCAAGATGGGTGGGCTTGTCGGCCGGGTCGGCCGTGTCCAGCGCGGTGAAGAGATCGGTCAGGAACTGGCTGACATCCGAGCCATCAGGCTGCGTGAGCGTGCCGACGGCCTCGGTGAACTGCCCCTCCTTGAAGATGCTGGTGTCCTCGGCGAAGAAGCAGAAGAGCAGCCGTGTGAAGAAGACGTTCAGCGCGTGACGCCCAAGCGTCGTGGTGTTCAGCTCGGGGTTAAGCGCCAGCAGCTCGTCGAACAGCTTCGCCATGCGCTCAGCGGCCTTGACGTCCGCATGGGCCTCGGTAACGTACTGGGCTTTCTCCATGCCTGCCCAGGGCAGGAAGAACGTGAAGTGCTTGTCGATGTCCGAGATCGGGATGGCGAGCGAGTCGTTCGTCTTCGTGTCGACGGCCAGCAGCTCTTCGTAGTCGGTGACGACGACGAAGCGGGTGTTGTAGCGAACCACGGTCGGAGCGCTGCGAAGCTCATCGATCACGGCCAGGAGGTTGTCCGTCGTCTCCTTGAAGTAGATGACGTTCTTCTGGGCGACCTCGGTCGACGGATCATCGGCGACGTTGAGCGAGCCGTTGCGCAGGCGCGTGATGTTGCTCGACGAGCGCCCGTAGGCTCCCAGCAGTTCGAAGATGAACTCGCGGTCGTAATGGCTGCGTCCGCCGAGCGGCCTGACACGCTCCTCGACGGACTTGAGGTTGAGCCTCATCGGATCGAGCCTCCCCCGCGTCGTGCCATGAGCCCACGGTGGGCCGCTGCACCGCTCACTCTTCGTCCGCCGTTCCGGCGCGGCCGCTGCGTACCCACTCGTCGATCTCACTCGTCTGGAACTTCCAGAGGCGACCGACCTTGTGAGCTGGCATGTCCTTCTCCGCAATCCAGGCGTAGACGGTGTCCTTCGTCACGCCAAGGTGGGCAGCGATGTCGTCGGCCGAGAGCCAAGGCTCAGTCACAAGCGACCTCCTACGCAGGATCAGACCGGGTTTGACCGGGGTCCCTTGATCCTACTGGGGCGCACTTGGCGTAGGTAGGGCGACTTGGGCCGCATGCCTCTTCTGCCCGATCTATGCCGCCCTCTAGGATCGGGACATGGTAGGCATCACCGGAGACCAAGCGATGCCATCGCCTGCGCCTACCATGTCGCTCTCCGCGGCGCAGGGCCGCTTCGGCGTTGACTACCTGCAGCTCGTCTGCAGCCACGCCGGGTTCGGCTGCAGCGAGCCTCGCCCAGGCGAGGACGTCCGCGCGATCGACGCGACGATCGGCTTCGAGTACGGCGACGCCCACGTGCAGGTGAAATGCACTACGAAGATGTTCAGCCCGAAGCGCCAGACCATCCGCATCCCAGTCGAGGAAGAGTGGGTCGCGTCCTGGCAGAAGCTGCGTGTCCGAGGCCCGGTTTATCTTGTGGTCGTTCAGGTGCCCGAGCAGGCGAAGTGGATCGACTACCCGGCATCCCACACGCTGGTGGCCGCGACCGCGTACTGGGCGGCGATGGATCCGTTGACCACGCCGAAGAGCCTGGTGGTTCACCGCGATCAGCAGCTCACGGTGGAGACGCTCCGGGAGTGGGCACTCGAACGACAGCTTGCAGTCAACGGAAAGGCGGCGTAACCCATGACCGCCTCATTCACCGATCTCATCGACTACCTCACCCTCACGGGTTGGCGCCGCGATTCCAGCGGACAGTCGGGCTCCGTCTGGCGACGGGAGGGCTGGGACAAGCCGCTGCCCGTGCTCGACGACCTGAGCCGCGAAGACTACGAATGGGCGTCGACCGTCGAGCGGATCGCTAGTGCTGTTGAAACCTCGCCACGCGAGGTCGACGAAGCAATCGGGCGCATGTACTTCGACGTTCAGGAGTTCCGGGCGGCCGACGACATCTACATCAAGGGCTCGATTCCCGTTGAGGCGGGCTTCACGCTGTTCTCGTCAGCTCGCGCCATGATCCGCGCAGCGGCTGCGACGGCGCGTTCCAACAAGGCCCGCATCGGCGGAAACTATGGGCCTGCCGCACTTCGGATTGCGGAGAAGGCGCGCTTCGGCCACACGATCGATGGCTCGTATATCGTGCCGCTCCTGATGCCGCTCGATCGTCCCCAGGAACCCACCTCGGACACCCCGCTCGAGTTCGAGGGCGAGGGCGTCGCGCATCCGCTGGTGGAGCCGGAAGAACGACGCACGACACGCATGCTTGCGCAGGCACTCGCTGCGATTCAGCACGGCATCGTCGAACCGGCCCGGGAGCCGCGCGGCTCGGTCGTGAATGACTTGGTGGCCACTGGCGTCAGCCGCGAAATGGTGGTTGCGGTCGAGAAGATCGTCGGTTCCGAGGGTGTCGCCGTCTTCGAGGTCAACTTCGACTGGGCGGGGGCCTTCACACCGCCGCCAGGTGACCTTCGCCAGATCTCGTTCCCGCACGACAGCGCTGAGATCCTGCGGCTTGCCGCCGACAAGTTCGTCCTCACACCGAAGACCCCATACGAAACGCTCTCCGGGCAGATCATCGATCTCGAAGACGACCCCGAGTCTCCGAGCGGTCGGGCCACGATCCGCACGTTCCGGCGCGGCCGGCAGGTCCGCATCGATATCCCGCTCACCCAGCAGCAGACCGACCAGGCTCACAGCTGGTTCAGCGAGCATCGTCACATCGTCGCTTCCGGTGTGGTGAAGAGCGCGCCGGGGAAGACCTCGTGGGTTGAGAAGGTGTCGCAGTTCGCGCCACTCGACGAAGTTGTGCTGTTCAGCAACCTCGACGATGACACCTCGGCCTGAAGGCGCGTCCTCACAGCGTCAAGCAGATCCGGCGTCAAGAAGCCCAAGCAAGCCGGCCAATCGCCTGTCTGAAGTTGTTCACGTCATCAAAGCTTCACGCGATCAGAGTCCGATCCCGCGTCCGCGCTCAATGCTGGGACTCGTGCGGGCGATAGCCGGAGTCTCCCGCTGGCCCGCAACGAACCGGGCGCGGTCGTAGGCAGCGCGCGCTGCCCGGTACTCGTATGCCTGTTCCAGTCCCTTGACCTGATCGGAGTTGCCGAGCGGGGCCGGCCCGGTGACGCCGTACCGCTCGCGATAGAGGCGGATCGTCGTGACACGGCGGAGCCACGCGGCCTGCTCGCGGGGGTCGCGGCCGGGCGTACCGAGTCGTTTCGTCCATGAGGCCCCGGCTTCGAGGTCCGCGATGGCGAGTTCCTGGGCGGCGCGCTCAATGAGTTCTTGGCGTTGAGTAAGCGCGGCGCGCACGTCGTCGCTCATCGCTCCGCCCGGGCGGGGCAGCAGTCCGGCGATTCTCGCTGGGCCGGGGCGGTTCGTCCCGCGTCGGGGCTCGGCGGCGAGCCGGTCGATGACTCGCGCGAGAAGCACCGCGGGATCGGCGCGCTCCTTGCCCTCGGTCGACTGGTAGCCGTCGAGGACACGCGCGGCGTCGGCCAGGACACGCTCGGGCTCGTAACCGTGGGACTCAGCTCGCCGCAACGTCGTCTCCAACGCGGGGTAGTAGCCGCTGGTGAACACGTCATCGAGCACCGAGTCCGGCAGCGGGGCGCCTCCAATGACCGAGGCCCACCGATCCTCCTGGGCGTACTGACTGATCGTTGCGTACTCGGCCAGCAGCGTTCCGAGCGAGGCGTGCTCGTCCACGGTGAGCCGCAGCGTCTCGGTCGCGGACCTGTCGGTGTCAGAGCGGGCGAGCACGACGGCGAGCCGTTCGGTGACGGTCGTCGGCTCGGTGAGGTCGTGGTGCTGTTCAGCTTCCTGGTCGGGTCGGTTGATGACGTAGGCGTGGTTCGCATCCCGGCCGCGGGTCAGGGCGACGTACAGCAGCTCCCGGCTCGCTGCCGACGGGTCGATGACCGCGTGCGCGGTGTCGACCGTGGAGCCCTGCGCGCGGTGGACGGTGGTGGCGTAGCCGAGCTCTACCTCGGTGGCCACATAGCCGACCGGGAGGACAAGTGCGGCCCCGTGCGGGGTGTCGTTCTTCCCGAGGCGGCGCACGGCGAGGGAGCCGTCCTCGAATCGGCCGGTGACGGTCCACCTGTCGCCGTTCTTCACCCACGCCCCGCCTGCGGTCGTCAGCCGGCGCTCGTTCAGGCGGGTCACGATCACGTCCCCGACTCCGGCGCTCGTGCCGTCGTGCAGCCCGACGCCGGAGGCCTCGACCCGGCCGGCGGCGATGAGGTCTGCGCGGGCTCGCTGGTTCAGCTCCGCGACCGTCTCGCCCGTCGCGGCGATCATCACCGATCGCAACCCAGCCCCCCGGTCGGCCTGCCACGCCTGGTAGGCGGCCTCCAGCATGGCGTCCTGGTCCCCGTCGTGGATGCGCCCGCGGTCGGTGTAGGCGGTGAGCGCTGCCGGGTCGCCGTGGCGCAGCCCGAGGCTGGCGGCCTTCTCCCACTCGGCGGAGAAGCGGCGCACGTCGGTCAGTTCGGCCACGTCCTCACGGGCGCGGGCGAGCATCCCGAACGCCCCGCCGGTTTCGACGGCGGCGAGCTGGCCGTGGTCGCCGATCAGCACGACCTTCGCCCCTGCGCTCGCCGCGTGGCTCACGATCCGGTCGAGGGCGAGGGTGCCGGCCAGGGATGCCTCATCGACCAGGACGAGCTGCCCCTTCCGGAGATCCCAGCGTCCCTGCCCGTGCTCGTGGAGGAACTTGGCGGTGTTCTCGGTCTGCACCCCGAGTTCCTGGGCGAGCACGTCGGCAGCGGCAGCGGACGGCGCGAGGCCGATCACGGAGTCTCTGCCGTGGGTTGCGCTCCAGGCGCGATGCAGGGCGCGCAGCGCCGTCGTCTTGCCAGTGCCGGCTGGCCCCACCAGCACGTCGAGCACGCGGCCCGAGGTGGCGAGGGCGAGGATGGCGGCGGCCTGATCGTCCGCGAGCTTCACGCCCCTGATCGGCCGGGAGGTGTGCCGGTGGACGAGCCGCAGCGGGAGCCTGGCCCCGGTGCTGTCGGCGGCGTGCTCGAGGAGCCGAGTCTCCGCGTCGAGCACGTCGCGGCTGGTGTAGGCGACGGCATCGGTGCGCTGAAATCCGTGCGTGCTGTCGGGGTTGACGAACCGCTCGGGCACGAGTCGGTCATACTCCGGGGTCAGGCGCACCGAGACCGCCTCGGCGCGCTCGACCACGCCGAGGATGATCGCCTCGCGGTCCTCGGGTGTGGCGAACCGCAGCCCCATCGTCTGGCGTGCGGCTTCGGCGTGAAGGTTCCACCGGCCCCAGGTCGCGCGCCGGTTGCCGACCTCCATCAGCACGACGGCGGCGAGGTCGTGCACCTGCTCCAGCGGCACGTCGTCGGCGCGCAGGATCGCGTCGGCGGGCAGTCGGGTCAGCGGCTCGCGCGCCCAGGTCGTCGCGTCCTGCCCGAGCGTGCGCGCGGCCCGCTGCCGCCAGTCGGCGGTGAGCTCCGCGAGCGAGCGCAGCTCCTTGTCCGGCCGGGTCTCCAAGGTGGCCTGCTGCCGCAACCTGGCTTCCGTTGACGTGGACGGGGATCGGCCGTGCTTGGCCCGGTACTGGCCGATCAGCCGCCGGGCAGCGTCCTCGATCCCCTCGGCGCCGGCGGTGCCGAGGGTGCGGCGGGAGAACTCCGCGACCAGCTCGGCCGGGACGCCGTCGATCTCCCAGCCGGTGAACTGGCTGGACCGTCGTTCGACCGGCACCCAGGAGGCGCCGAGCAGCCGGGTCGTGTGGTCGGCAAGGAAGGGGTTGTACGAGGCGGACAGTCCGACGGTCGCGCGGTGCAGGGCGCGCGAGTCTAGGGTGCGCCACTTCCCGTCGGTGCCCTGCACCTTGTTCGACACCACGACGTGCGTGTGCAACTGCGGGTCGCCGGCCCTGGTGTCGTAGTGGTCGAACGCAGTTGCGATGATCCCGCGCACCGGCATCGACAGGACACCGCCGTGCCCCACCCGTGTCGCGGCGGCGGTGCGCTCCAGCAGCCCGAGTGTGTCGTGCATGGCTGCATGGTGCGCCTGCGCCATGAGCGCCTGCGTGCCCGCGTCGGCGACACCCCACAGGGCACTGAACGACTTGGGCGGGGAGAAGGTCAGGTCGAAGCCTGCAACGGGGGCGCGCGCCGGGCGCGCACGCTCCTGGTCGGTGATCTGCGCCACCTGTTGCGCGCGTGTCGCATCGTCCAGGCCGGCGTCCAATCGTGCGACGCGCGCCGCGATGCGCCGCGCCGGGGGGTGCAGCGCCGGGTACGCCGCGCCGAGCTTCGCGCCGGTGAGCGGGTCCAGCCCGGACCCGAGCAGCCGCTCCAGGTGTTCCTCGGCTACCGTGTCGCCGGCTGCGAGCTGGCCGGCTTCCTCGCTGCCCAGTCCGGCCAGGCCCGAGCCCAGCCACCGGCCAGGGGGCGTGCCCACGGCGGTGTAGTAGCGGGTCAATGGCGTACCGAGATCCCGGTCCCCGTCCCCGGCCGCCACCGACTTCAGCAGGTACTCGTACCCGCGCCCGGCCGACATCACCCGGATCGTCATCACCACGGCTTCGCCCTCCTGAACCGGCCACGGGACGGGCCGTTCAGGAGACAGGTGCGCTGAGCGCACCACGGGCACCGCTTGGTGCCAACGTGTGGGTGGTTCTGAGGGGGTGGAAGCGGGAGCGGTCAGAGAGCGAGTGAGGTTCGAGTGGGGGTCGCAGGGAATGGGAAGGCGAGGGGACGAAGGGGGCAGATTCGGGAGCGGGCGGTGGCGCTGGAGTGGAAGGCGGGAGTCTCGGGCGTGGCGGGGACGGCGACGATCAGAGGGAATCGCTTCCGCTCTGTGCCTGCACCCGCTCCCTGCCCTTCGCGGGGTCGGGGCGGAGGCTGCAACGCCCGGAGCGCAGCGCAGCGGCTTGCGGCATCCGGCTCGAGCCCGCACGCTCGGGCGGCGGGTCCAGCGCCTTCCCTTGCCGTGCGGTGCGGGCAACTTGCCCGCACCGCGGCCTCACAGATTCTGTGAGGCCGGTCAGTCGGTGGCGTCGAGTCGGCGGGACCGCGCGACCTGGGGGAATCCGCCTCCTGCGGTGACGGCCTCGCAGATTCTGCGAGGCCAGGAAATCCGAGGAAGTCCCCGGCCTGCCAGATTCTGGCAGGCCGCACGGTGGTGCCGATTCGGCACCACCGTCCCTCCGTGGTGCGCGTGGCGCGGGTGATTCACCCGTACCGTCCCCTGACAGGCTCGGTTCCGGTGATTCCCCGGCGCCACGGAACCCTGCATCCACATATAGTATCTGATTCCCCTGTCAACCACTAGATATTGTGGTTCAGCGTCGCCGTGTACGGTGCTCAGGTTGCATCCGGCGGCACGGTGACCTCCGTGTCCGCGCGATCCGGGGCCAGCAGCTCCAGCACCTCGGCGGTCCTGGGATCAACGAGGTCGGACTTCTCGATGTAGTGCTCCTCGGTGATTGCGTTCGAGCTGTGACCGAGCATCGCGGCGGCGAGGTCAACGCCGGCCTCCCTGTTCAGGGTGGTGGCGACCGTGCGGCGGAAGGCGTGCGGGGTGACGCCCTCGATGCCCGCGGACCCCAGCACCGCCCGCAGTTGCCGGCGCACATTGTTCGTGGTCAGCGGCGTGCCGTTGCGCGTCTGGAACAGCAGCTCCTCCTCCCCCGCTCCGATGACCGCCAGGCGCTTGCGCACCGCCTCCGCCGCGAAAGAGGGCAGCGCGACCCGGCGCTTGGATGCCTCGGTCTTGGGGTGGTCCTGGCGCTGGACGGGCTTGCCCTTCGGCTTGATGATCGTCCCGCAGATTCGGGCGGTCGGCGGCGAGCCGGCCACGTCCACGTCGCAGCGGCGCAGGGCGAGCACTTCCCCGATCCGGGCCGAGGTGCCCAGCATCACCTCGATGATCGCCCCGAGCTGCCCGTCCGGGCGCGGCCCCGGTAGGCTCTCCCCGGTGCGCCAGCCAGCGACCACCGAGCGGATCGCCTGGATCCCCTCGAAGGTCATCGCTTTGACCACCGGCTTCGGTCGGCGCAGCCGCGAGGTTGCCGGCACCGGGTTGCGCGGGATCGCGTCGTAGCGCACCGCCAGTCCGAGCGCGAGGCCCAGCACGACCTTGGAGTGCTTCGCCCGGCTGTAGCTGATCTTGGCCTGCGCCTTCAGGAAGCGGTCGACCCGGCTCACGCTGATCTCCCGCAGCAGCAGGTGCTGGAAGCTAGGAAGCACGAGCGTGCGCATGTCGCGCTCGTACAGCTCCCTGGTCGATGCGGCGATCTTGCCCTCCAGTTCGAGGTCGTCCAGCCACAGCTCGACGAGCTTTTCGAACGGGGTGTCGGCGGAGACCGGACCCGTGTTGCCGGCGAACTCGCCGCGCTCGGTCAGCCGCTGCTTCAGTTCGCGCTCGGCTGCCTTGCGGCTGTCGGCCGACGCCTCGACCCGGCGCAGCTTGCCGTCCCAGTCCCGGTGCCGGGTCGAGGCCACCCAGCGGCTCCCGACGCGGCGCGCGGTGATCGAGCCGAAGGTTCCGATCGGCGTGCGCGGCCTACCCACGACGCATCACCGCCCCTCGGCAGTCGAGGCACTCGGTTCGTCCTTGTGAGGCGGTGGCTCCGCGTGTTCGTCCAGCCAGCGCCGCACTTCCGAGACCGGGAACTTCAGCTCCCGGCCGATGCGATAGCCCCGCGGCCCTTGGCCGGCCAGCCGCCAGTCGTAGATGCGCTGAGCCGGAACACCAAGGTACGCGGCCAGTTCGGAGATCCCCAGCAGGGGCTCCAGTCCGTAGCGGGTATTGAGATCGTCCATACCCAGTAGGTGCGCCGCGGTTCCCACGACGTGCCGAGGCGGGCAGAACCGGGCCGAGACACACGCGAAACGAACCGCGTGGGACGCCGGGATCAGGCCGAATGTGGAGAGTAAATGGCGGGTAGATCAAATCTACGAACCTTCCGAGACTAGGAAACCGTTGAGATTCCTAGCCTCGGCAGTCGGGCTGACAGGATTTGAACCTGCGACCCCTTGACCCCCAGTCAAGTGCGCTACCAAGCTGCGCCACAGCCCGTGACGAACCCGTCGAGTCTACCCTGCTGCGCGCCGGCGTCAGGTCCCGAGCAGGGGCACCTCGAGGACGATCGGCGGCTGGCCGGGGGTGGTCACGGTGATCGTGACCACGGTGGCGGGCGAGGCGCCCTCCCAGCCGAAGTTGGCGATGCCGTCCGTCGTCGCCCCGGGCGGCAGGGGGGACCTGAGGAAGAGGACGACGTCGTTCGTCTCCCACGCGCCGTTCCACTGCGTGCCGTTCGCGATCCCGAAGTACGAGATCCGGGTGCCGTCCGGCACCGTGCGCGGCGTGGCGATCCGGGGCTCCAGGGGTGTGTCGCCGGGGTTGGTGATCCGGAAGACGATCTCGTTCACGCCGCCGCTGCCTTCGCGCCAGTACTCCACGGCCGGGGCCATCGCGACGTCGGCGAGCTCCAGGTCCACCGGTTGGCTCCATCCCGCGATGGTGTGCGCGATGCGATAGGACACTGCGACGCCGGGGCCCGGCGCGCAGCGGTCGGCGGCGAGCACCCAATCGACGGCCGCGCACGCGTAGTGGTCGACCGGCAGGTTGCCGGGGGCGACCGGCGTGGGCTCGAGCAAGTTGGCCTGGTCGGAGCCGTCGCCGGCCTGGCCCTCCGTGTTGCGGCCCCAGCAGGACAGCACGCCGTCGGTGATGGCGCAGGCGTGGTCGATGCCCGGGCCGCGGAGGCCGGCGCTCGGGGCCAGGACCGGCGAGTACTGGTACCGCATCGCGAGGCCGGGGTCCCCGAACTGCCCCTGGCGGTTGTCGCCCCAGCAGTAGCTCGCGCCAGGACTGTCGGCGCAGGTGTAGTACAGGCCCGAGGCGATCGCCGTCACGGCGCCGGGCGGCATGCCGGGCACCGCCGCGGGCACCACCTTGATGTTCGCGCCGGTGCCGTCGCCGAGCTGGCCGGCGGAGTTGTTGCCCGTGCACAGCACGTCGCCCGTGACGATCAGGCAGGTGTGCTGCGCCCCCGCGCCGATCCCGGTGACCGGCACGCCCGACGGGGTGTCGACCGGGACGGGCGAATGCCGATCGGTCGCGGTGCCGTCGCCGAGCTGCCCGAGGCGGTTGCTGCCCCAGCAGAAGGCGAGGCCGCTGGCGATCGCGCAGGTGTGGTCCTGGCCACCGGCGACGGCCGTGACGGCGAGAGCGCTGAGCGCCGTCACCGGGACCGCGGTGAGCCGATCGATGGTCGTGCCGTCGCCGAGCTCGCCGTACACGTTCGACCCCCAGCACCAGAGCGCGCCGTCGGCGATCGCGCAGGTGTGATGGCCGCCGCCCACGATGTCGCTGACGGCCAGGCCGTCGAGCCCCTGGACGGCGACCGGCAGGCCGCTGTCGATCGTCGTGCCGTTGCCGAGGTCGCCGTAGCCGTTGTAGCCCCAGCAGTACACCGCGCCGTCGGCGAGCGCGCAGCTGTGCACCTGGCCGGTCGTCACCGCCGTGACGGTCTTGCCCTCGAGCCCGACGACGGCGACCGGCACGCGACGCGTCGTGGTCGTGCCGTCGCCGAGCTGACCGTAGAGGTTCAATCCCCAGCAGTACGCGGCGCCGCCCACGACGGCGCAGCTGTGGGCTCCGCCACTGGCGACATCCTCGGCCCCGTCGAGCGTGGCCTCGGCGGGGACGGTGAGGTCGTCGATGAACGACGTCGTCCCGCCGTCCACGGACAGCGTCGGCGCGACGTCGGTGACCTCAGCGCCGACGGTGCGCTCGACCTCGTACACGGCGTGCTCGGCGCGCGGCGGGGTCGTCCAGGCGACGGTCGCGACACCGTTCTCGGTGCGGGCCGCGACCCCGCCGGCGAGCGGGGCGACCGTCGCGGTGCTCGCGGACGCGACCCCGGGCAGCGCCGCGCTTGTCGTGAACGAGGCGCCCACCGAGGCGACGGGCGCGGCGGCGACCGCCGCGCTCACCAGCACGACCGCCGCGATCCGCCATCGCAGCCGGGCCATCATCGCGCCACCGCCCGCTCGACCGCGAGCGGAGCCTCGGAGGCCGCCGCGGCCTCCGCTCCGCCGACGGCTCGCCATGCCCCGCGCAGCGCCGGCACGGCCAGCAGGAGCAGGAGCAGCAGCCCCAGCGCGATCCGTCCCGGCAGGCTCGTCGCGGCGACGAGGAGCACGGCGGGCGCGCCGTTCACGTGCCCCGCAATGAACCCCGACACCTGGTCCTGCGTCACCCAGCCCGGATCGGCGGTCGCGTTCGCGTCGCCCCGCAGCCGCGCACGGCCGCCCTCGCCGTCCACCTCGACCACCCGATGCACGTAGCGCGCGTCGTCATCGCCGACGAGCACGGGCGCACCGAGGACGAGGTCGTCCCCGGTCGGCGCGGCGATCAGCAGCACGTCGCCGCGCAGGTAGCTCGGCGCCATCGAGCCGCCGTCGACGACCAGCAGCCGCCCGCCGAGCCAGGACGGCACGAGCGGCAGCACGAGGAGCAGCGCGATCACGCCGATCCCGGCCCAGCGCAGGACGCCGAGGACGCGCAGCCCTCGCCGCTCGCGAGCACGGCGGGCGCTCACCGCTGCACCGCCGTGATGGTGAGCGCGGCCCGGCCCTCGATCCCCTGCGCCTCGTTGCCGGTGTCGTCCGGCAGCTCCAGGTAGAGCGCGAGCTGCGCGCGGGCGCCGGGGGCGAGCCCGGTCTCGTCCGCGGTGACGCCGTCGATCGTGGTGTCCACGATGACCAGGCCCTCGAGCGCGGGACCGGCCGTGCCGGCGAGCGCGATCTCGATCGGCTCGCCCGTCGGGTTCGTCACCGCGGCGCTGACCGCGAGCACCCGCACGCCCGGCACGAGCTGCTGCGCGATCACCGGCACGGCGACCTCGCCGACCTCGATCAGCGTGCAGCCGTCCCCGTAGTCGACGGGGTCCGCCGCGGCCTGCGGATGGGCGGCGGCGGACGCCGGCGTCGTCGGCCCCGCGACCGTCGCGGCCCCCGCCGCCCCCGCGACGAGGACGAGCCCGACGATCCCGACGACGCCGGCCCCGGCCCGGACCCCGCCTCCCGGCCGAGCCCCCGCCGCCCGGCGGCCCCGCGCCGCCCCGAGCAGCAGGATCCCGCCCGCCACGGCGACCGCCGCGACGAGCGCGAGCGGCCACCAGGCGGCGTCGGATCCCGTGGACGGGAGCGCGCCGACGGTGGCGACGCACACCTCGGGATCCATGCGACTGCTCCTCTGCCCGTTGCCTCTGCGATTGCCTCGGCGCTTGCCTCTGCGCTTGCCTCTGACCCGCGGCGGCGGCTACTGCTGGATGGCGTCGAACCGCAGGCTGAACCCCGCGGTCTTCGTCTGCAGCCCGTTCTGCGCGGCGCTCGTCTCCGGCAGCGACACCGTGACGACGACGTTGACCGTCTCCCCGGCGTCGAGCGACAGCCCCTCGTAGGCGTCGGTCGCCCAGGCGGACAGCGGCTGCGCCACGATGCCCGCGCCGACCGGCGCGATCGTGACATCGAGCGCGTCCTGGAGCACCTCGTCCCCGGTGAGCGACGTGACGGCGATCTCGTAGTCGAGCGCGACCGTGCCGGTGTTCTCGACGAGGATCGTCGTCGAGACGCTGTCGCCCGGCAGCAGGTCGGTCGCGGCGATCGGGGCGGAGGTCGACGCGACGCCCGCCTCGATCCGCACGGTCGCCGTGCCGACGCTCTGGCCGGTCACGGTCGCCTGCGAGGTGAAGAACGCGTTCGTCAGGGCGACGCCCCCGAACGCGAGCGCGCCGATGGCGGCGCCGGCGGCGACGCCGATCGCGGCGGCGAACGCCAGCCTGCCTCGCGCGCGCGGAATGGGCGTCGCGCTCGGCGACGCGGTCGTGTCAGTCGTCATTGCTGCCCCCGGGGTTCTTGGGTCGTGCGGGCGCCCGCGCATCCCCGAGCCTGCGGAGGACGCGCGACGGCGGCATCCCGAGCGACGCTAGCCGCGGCGCGCGGCCGCGCACGCCCCGAGCGCGCAGGACTAGTACTCGATCCCAGGGGCGCCGCCGCCAAGACTGGGATCGTCCGCGCGGACGGCGGGGATGTGTGAGCATGGAACGCACGCGCGGCGCGACGGTCCGCCCTCGAGCGACCTCGGGCCACCCGACCGTGAGGACCGAGGATGCCGTTTCCCGAGGCGACGCCCGAGCCGCCATCCGGCACCGTGCCGCGAGACGCGCGGCAGGACGCCGTCCCCGTGGCCGAGGCGCGGGCGATCGCGGCCGCCGCCGAGGGCGACACCGCGCCGCTCGCCGCCGTCGTCGCGGCCCAGGCGCGCGCCTTCGACCCGTCCGGGCTCGCGCGCCACCTGGCGCAGCTCGAGCGGCTGCCGGCGAGCCCGGTCCGCGACGCCGCGCTCGCCCTGACCGGCGCCCAGGTCGACGGCGGCGTCTCGGCAGGCCGGGCGGCGGTCGGCGCGCTCGCGGCGGACGCGCCGGCGATCGCCGCGTCCGTGGCGGTCGGCATGGCCGGGATCCTCGCCGACCGCGGCCTGTGGGCGGAGGCGGCCTGGTTCGTCGCCGAGGCGCAGGACGCGACGCGGCGGCTGCCGCCGTCGGAGACGGCCGAGGCGCTGTGGTTCGGCGCGATGGCCGTCGCGGCGCTCGTCGAGTGGAACACCTACGCCGGCGACGCGGCGTTCGAGGAGCTCACCGCCGCGCTCGCGGCGCCGCGCGCCCGCAACCTGCTGCGCGCGCACCACGCCCCGGCGCTCCTCGCGCTCGGCCGGGTGCTCGCCGGGCGCGGCGAGTTCGGCGCCGCCGCGGTCAGCATCGCCCGCGGCATCCAGCTGCTGCCGCCCGAGCCCTCGGTGCTGCGCGCCGCGTCCTACGCCACCCTCGCGCTCGTGCGCTACCGTCAGGGCGACTGGCGCGACGCGCGGCGGGCCGTCCGGGCCTCGGAGGAGACGGCGGCCGGCGGGGACGGGCGATGGCTGCGGGCGATCGCCGCGGCCGTCGCCACGCTGGATCCCGCCCTGCGCGGCGAGCTGCGCCTCGCGCGGGAGCGGATCGAGGCGGCGCTGCACGCGCTGTCGGAGCAGTGGAGCGTGATGGCCCACAGCATCCTGCTCAACGCCCGGATCGGCGTGGTGATCGGCGCGAACGACTGGACCGAGATGGTGCAGCTGCTCGAGGCCGCGGAGGAGCCGGGCTACCGCCGGATGTACACCGACGCGGAGTGGCGCACGCTGTGGGCGATCGCGCTGCGCAACTCGGGGCGCGTCGAGCGCTACCGCGCGCTGCTCGACGAATGGGCGGGCGTGCCGGAGGCGGAGACGCACGCCTACCACTGGGCGCACCGCGCGCTCCTCGCCCAGATCGACGGGGACGGCGCCGCGGCGCTCGCCGCGGCTCGGCGCGCCCGCGAGTGCATCAGCGAGCGCGACGACCCGCTCGGCCGCGGCTGGACGCGCATCGTCGTCGGCACCATCGTGTCGCTGTACGGCGACCCGGCCGAGGGCATGGAGTCCTACGAGCAGGCGCGCGCCGAGTTCGCGGAGCTCGACGCGGGGGGCTTCGTGCGGCTGTGCACGTCGATCATCCAGGGCACGGCCGCCGAGCTCGCGCGGGTGAGCGGCGACGCGCTGCGCGCCCTCACCGCGCAGCAGCGCCGCGTCGCCGAGCTCGTCGCCGAGGGCTACACGAGCGCCGAGATCGGGCAGATCCTCTACCTGTCGAAGAAGACGATCGACTTCCACGTCGGCAACATCGTCTCGCGGCTCGGCCTCGGCAGCCGGCGCGAGATCAAGCGCCTCCTCGACGGCACCCGCGCCGCGGCACAGGGAGCCGGGCTCGACCCTCGGCCCCTCAGCGAGCGGAGCGAGCCGAAGGGCCCCGCGCGCGGTTGATCCGTGCTCCGACCCGGCTCCGCCTCGCTCAGCAGCCGAGGCTCGACAGCCCGGCCTGGCGTCGCCCGTGCCCGGCGAAGGGGAACAGCCCGCCCGGATCCGCCGCGGCGCGGACGCCGTCGAGCCGTTCCCGCTGCGCGGCGTCCCACGCGTGGTCGATCGCGTCGGGCGCGTTCGCCCGGCCGACGAAGTTCGCCAAATAGTGCGGCCCCGTCCAGGGCCGCATGGCGTCGAGCACCGAGTCGACGGCGCGCGGGATCGCGGTCGCCCCGAGCCCGGGGACCGGCGCCCCGGCGAGGAACAGGTTGGCGGCGGCATCGCGGGCGCCGACCGCGTTCGGGATCTCGGGCTGGCGGGCGAGCGCGCCGCCGAGCGCCCGGACCTCGACGGCCGCGAGCGGCAGCTCCACCCCCGGTCCCGCCACCTCGAGCAGCGCGGCGACGGCGTCCGCGCCGAACGCGGTGAGCGTGGCGGAGGCGCTGTCGGCGGGCATCGGCTCGGTCGGGTCGCTGTGGATCGCGCCGATCGCCGTGACCGGCAGCACGCCCACGGCGTCGAGGAGCGGCGAGCCGGCGGCCCGCATCGGCGCGAGCAGCTCCTCGGCGCGCGCCGGCGCGTCGAGGCTCGCGACGCGGAGGTGCACGACGAACCGACCCCGGATCGGCTCGGGCAGCACGGGCAGGGGCGGCAGTCGGAGGAGCGCGACGGACGCGGTGACGGACTCCGGCAGGGCCGGCGCCCAGCCGGCGAACGCGTCGAGCACGGCGGCCGCGTCCCCGTCCCCGAAGTAGAGGCCGCCGCCGTACACCGAGGCGATCGGGAACAGGTCGATCGTCACGGCCGTGACGACGCCGAAGCCGCCCTTCCCGCCGCGCAGCGCCCAGAACAGCTCGGCGTGGTCCTCCGCGGTCGCCGTGATCGGCCCGTGCGCCGGCGTCACGATCTCGATCGAGCGCACGTGGTCGGCCGCGTAGCCGTGGCTGCGCCCGAGCGGACCGAGCCCGCCGCCGAGCAGGTAGCCGATGACGCCGACGCCCGGGGCCGAGCCGCACAGCCCGGCGAGCCCGTACGGGGCGGTGGCGGCGAGGACCTCGCTCCAGGTCGTGCCCGCGCCGATCCGCGCGGTCCGGGCCGCCCGGTCGACGGCGACGCCGGCGAGGCCGCGAGTGGTGAGGAGGATGCCGCCCGCGACGTCCCGCAGCATGCCGTGGCCGGTGCCGAGCACCGCGAGCGGCACCCCGCGCGCCGCGGCGACCTCGATCGCCGCGCGGACGTCGGCCGTGCCGGTCGCGGCGACGACGACATCCGGCACGACGCTCGTCGTCAGGTCGAAGACCTGCAGCTGCGCGTCGAACCCGTCCTCACCGGGGACGAGCACGCGCCCGCCGCCGGCCGCGCGCAGCGCCGCGGCGAGTTCCATGGGCCTCCCCCTCACTCGGCCTCCCGACGCCGTCGGCGAGTCCTCCTCACATCCTGGCATCGCGGGTCGGCGGGCGGGCGACGCACGCTCGCCCGCCCGCCGAGCCGCGGCGCTCAGCCGAACCGCCGGCGCAGCGTCGCGGCGAGGCCCGTGATCGCGGCGCCCGCGAGCAGCAGCGCGATGGCCGCGCCCCAGGGCGGCTCCCCGGCGCCGCCCGTCACCGGCATCGGCGAGGGATCGGGCGACGGCGTGGGCGTCGGTCCCGGCGCCGGCGCCGCGTAGTCGAGCGCGACCGTGACGGTCGACTCGACGCCGTCCGCGATGAGGACCGAGGCCGGCGTGACGCTCGAGCCGGCGAGCACCGCGTCGGCGTCGGCGCCGTCGGCGGCGAGCACGGCGGTGCACGCGTCACCCACCGGCACCTCCGCGATCGTGCCCGCGGTGTGCGTCCCGGCGGCGAGCCCGGCGGGCAGCGAGAACGAGGCGACGAGCTCCTCGGGCGCGGCGCCGCAGCGCGCGGTCACGTCGATCGTCGACTGGGCGCCCGCGGCCGGACCGCCGATCGTCACGGCGACGCGGAAGGAGCCCGAGGGCGGGCCGGGCACCGCGTAGCTGTCGGTCACCGTGATCGTCGCGAGCGCGTCGTCGGCGATGACGACGGACGCCGGGACGATCGTCGTGCCGGCGAGCGCCGCGTCCCCGTCCGCGCCGTCGGCGGTCTGCGCGACCGTGCACGCCGCGCCGACCGGCAGATCGGCGACCGTGCCCACCCGGTAGGTGCCGGCCGGCGCGCCCGCCGGCAGCGTGAACGGCGCCGAGGCCCCGGAGTCGCAGGAGGCGAGGACCGAGATCGCGTCCTGCCGGCCCGCGGCCGGGCCGTCGACCGCGACGTCGACCGCGAGCCGGCCGGTCGCCGGCGAGGGCACCGCGTAGCTGTTCGTCACCGTCGTCTGCGCGACGCCGCCGGCGGGCACGGTGGCGAACGCCGGCACCACGGTCGAGGCGACGAGCTCGGCGTCCGCGTCGTCGCCGGTCGCGGTGACGCTCGCCGAGCACGCCGAGCCGTTCGGCAGCCCGGTGAGGACGCCGGCGGTGAGGGTCCCCGTCGCGCCCGCGGCGACGTCGAACGAGTCGCTCACCGTCGCGCCGCCGGTGTCGCAGCTCGCGAGCAGCACGATCTCGCCCTGCGAGCCGGCCGCCGGGCCGGCGATCGTCAGGTCGACCCGGAAGTCGCCGGGCACGAGCGTGAAGACGTCGGCGACGGTGATCGTCTGCGGCGCGGCGCCGCTCAGCACGACGGCCGGCGGCGCGATCGTCGTCGCCACCTGGACGGTCGCCGTCGCGCCGTCCGCGTCCTGCACCACGCTGCAGCTCGTGTCGTCGTCCGGGATCCCGGCGATCTCGAAGGAGTAGGTGCCGGCCGCGGCGCCCGCCGGCAGCCGGCGGACATACACCAGCGGCGCCGACACGAGGTCCGTCTCGCAGGTCGCGGTGACCTGGATCGGCCCCTGCCGTCCCGCGGCCGCGCCGTCGACGACGACGTCGACCCGCAGCGTCGCGACCTCCGGATGCACGATCGAGGCGGCGGCCCGGACCGGCACCTCCGTCTCGGCGGCGAGCACGAGCTTCTGCGCGGCCTGCAGCGGCGGGTTGCCGCCGTTGTAGAGGTACACGTTGCCGGCGGGCACGATGGCGGTCGCGGTGAGCGCGAATCCCTGGTCCGCGAGCTGCGCGTCGTATCTCGCCCACAGCTCGTCGCCCGGCGCGACGGCGTCGCCGTCGGCGAGCTGGTCGGTGCCGGCGGGGTCGCGGTACACCTGCGTCGCGGTGATCTCGATCGTCGCGGCGGGCACGTCGCCCTCGACCAGATAGGGCCCGACGAGCGCGCCGTCGGCCGTGCCCGTGATCGACGGGGGCGCGATCGCGAGGGTCGGCAGCGGCGGCGCCGGCGGGGTCGGCGAGCCGACCGCGGCCTGCGCGGCCTCGACGATCGCCCGGACCGCGCTGCGCTCGGCGGGATAGAACCTCGAGACGACGAACTGGTCGGTGAAGTACCAGATGGCGCCCTGCACGGCACGGACCTGCTCCGCCGCGGTCCCGGCGGGCGCCGTCGGCACCGTCGGGTAGTAGTGGTCGAGGATCCACTGCACGTAGGGCAGGTTCGGCACGTTCGCCTCGGTCCACGTCCCGAGCTCGTAGTGGACGCCGATGGTCGTCCGGGTGTCGAGGTCGATGCAGTACGCGAGGACGTCGTCCTCCGGCTGCGGCGTGCCGCGGTCGTCCAGGACGATCAGCGCCGTCTCGACGGAGCGCTGGTCGACGAGGCCCGTCGTCGGGTACGGGGTCTGCGCGGTGGCGGAGGGCACCGTCCCGCCGTACAGCCCGCTGGTGTCGACCATGTCGATGATCGTCGCCTCCGTCGACGGGCTCGGCGGGTTGCCGTCGGGCGGCGCGCCGGGCAGCCCCTCGGCGCTCGCCGCGCCGGCCGGGCCGAGCGCGAGGACGGACGCCGTGAGGAGCGGCACGAGCAGCAGCGCGAGCGCACGCGGCGAGCGGGACATCGGCACCCAGCGGCGCGCGGCCCCCGGTCGGCGCCCGTGCCCGATCCGCCGGACCGGCGGAGGCGCCGGCCTGTCGCCGAGCCGACCTGCGCTGGACGCGCCAAACTGAAACATGCTCTACATTCTGCAGGTCGTCGTGCTGCTCATCGTCGCGCCGCTCGTGGCGACCGTCCTCCACGCCGTCGTGGGCGGGCACACGCTCCTCGACTCGGCGACCGTCTGGTTCGTCTTCTTCGGCGGGCTGCGCCTGCTCATCGCCGGCATCAGCCAGGCGCTGCGGCCCGGCTTCACCGTCGGCCACGTGCTCGGCCAGCCGGACCGCAACCCGGGCGCCGAGTACATGACGCAGGAGCTCGGCGCCGCCAACCTCGGCCTCGGCGTCCTCGGCGTGGTCGCGCCCTGGATCGGCTTCGCGCCGGCCGGCGCGCTCGCGATCGGCGTCTTCCTGCTGCTCGCCGGCGTCCGCCACCTCGCCAAGCCGAGCAAGCGCGCCGCGGAGTGGTTCGCGACGGTCACCGACGTCGCCGTCGGCGCCCTCCTGCTCGTCCTCTTCGTCTGGACCCTGATCGTCCGCTGACCCCCGGCCGGCCCGCTCACCCCCAGAGCCGCGGCTGCACGGTCAGGCCCGTGCCGGGCACCGGCCCGCCGACGAGGCGCTGCAGCCGCATCGCGTCGAACGGCGACCCGATGCCGCCGCGGTCGGGGTTGTCCAGGTAGACGGACACGTCGCGGCCGCGACCGTCGTCGACTCCGGATCCGTCACGCAACCCGCGGACGAGGGCGGCCAGGCGCTCGATCTCCGCGTCGTCATAGCCGCGCGGGAATCGACGGAGGTCGCCATGAAGCCGCAGATAGGCGTGGTCGGCCGTCACCGACTCGAAGACCGGATAGCCGGGCGAGTTGGTCGTGACGGCCGCGACGTCGTGCCGGCGCAGCAGATCGAGGAAGCGCGGGGTCGCGAACGCGGGGTTCCGCACCTCGAGCGCATGCCGGAGAGGACGATCGGGCAGCCCCGCGATCCCGGGATGCGTCGCAAGGCCGAGCCGCGCGATCCGGTGCCGTGCCTCGTCGACCGAGTGCGGCAGCGCCGCGAGGAACGCCTCGACCTCGTCCGGCCGGAATCCCCGCCACGGCGGGAACTGCCAGAGCAGGGGACCGAGACGCGCCCCCAGCTCGAGCACGCCGCCGGCGAGGAAGGCCGCCGCGCCGTCGGCGGCGTCCCGCAGCGTCGGCGCATGCGTCACCTCCCGGGGACCCTTCACGGCGAAGCGGAAGTCCTCGGGCACCTCGTCGCGCCATCCCGCGAACGTCGCCGGCGCGGGGCGGCCGCGGAACGTCACATCGATCTCGATCGTGCGCAGGCGCGCCGCGGCATATCGGAGCCGCCGGCGGAGCGCCAGATCCGGCGGGTAGAAGTGGCCGCGCCAGTGCGGCTTGTCCCACGCGATCGTGCCGACGCGAGCCTCCGCTGGCGTGACCGATCGAGCGGCGGGAGCCGACTCCGTCAGCGGATCGACGCGACGCTCAGGCGTGCTGGCGAGCATGCTCGCCCTCGGCGATCTCCTCGAGCAGCTTCGCGTTGAACGCCGGCAGGTCGTCCGGGCGGCGGCTGGAGACGAGACCCTGGTCGACGACGACCTCCTCGTCGACCCAGTCCGCGCCGGCGTTCGTCAGGTCGGTCCGCAGCGAGGGGTAGGACGTCATCCGCCGGCCGTCGACGACGTCCGCCTCGACGAGCAGCCACGGGCCGTGGCAGATCACCGCGACCGGCTTGCGCTGCTCGAAGAAGCCGCGGGCGAACTCGACCGCGTCCTCGTCCATCCGCAGATGGTCCGCGTTGACGACGCCGCCGGGGATGACGAGCGCGTCGAACTGCTCGGCGACGCTGTCCGCGACCGCCTGGTCGATCGGCTGGGCATGGCCGTGCTTGCCGCTGACGCTGCCGCCGCTGCCGCCGGGCGCGACGAGCACCGCCCGTCCGCCGGCCGCCTCGACCGCCTGCCAGGGCGAGGTGAGCTCGGAGTCCTCGTACCCGTCGGTCACGACGAACGCGACGGTCTTCCCGGTGATGTCGCCGGCCATGATGCCTCCTCGGATCGGGTCATGAGATCGGGTCATGACGTCCGCCCCAGGCTAGGCAGGCGCGGAACGCGGTGGCGCCGTTCCCAGCGGATGCCGAGCCCGCACGGACGCGCCTCCGAGCGTGGCGCCTCAGCCGAGCGGCGTCGCGATCGCCGCCTGCTCGATGTCGGCGAGGGATACGCGGCTTCCGGCGGCGAGCCCCGCCGAGGCGCGGGCGAGCACCCGCGGGCCGGCGTCGAGCTCGACGAGCACGATGTGCACCGGTCCCTCGCCGTCGCCGCTCGGAGCGCGGAGCACCTCGACCCGGTCGAGGACGGTCCCGGGACCGGCGGGCTCCGGCACGAGCGCGGCCGAGCCGCAGCGGTGACAGGCGAGCCGCTCGGGGAAGAGCCGCTGGCCGCAGCGCTCGCAGCGCTGGATGGCGAGCTCGCTCATGCCGCCTCCAGGAGCATCGCGATGGCGCAGGCGCCGTACCGATACAGCACCATGCCGTAGTTGGTGACGACGGCGCGGCGCGCGCCGGCGATCTGGCCCGCGCCCGACCGTCCCATCAGCTGCTCGATCGCGTCGACGAAGCCGTGCAGCTCGCCGCCCGCGCCGGCCTGTCCGCAGCACAGCAGCCCGCCGGACGGATTGACGACCGGGAAGCCCTCGGGGAAGCCTCGCTCCCCCAGCGCCGCGAGCTCGGCGTCGCCGAGCAGGCCGAGCTCCTGCAGCTGCTGGAGCACGATCACCGGGTAGTCGTCGTACACGCTCACCAGGTCGACGTCCGTGGGGTCGGTGCCCGACTGGGCACGCAGCATCGCGGCGACCCCGTCGAGCCCGAGGGAGAGCCCGTCGCCCTCCTGGTCGTCGTGGTTGAGCACGGCGCCGTAGCCGAGCATGCGGACCGCCGGCCCACGCGTCTCGGCGGCACGGCGCAGGACGACGGCACCCGCGCCGGTGACGAGCGGCACGCAGTCGTAGAGCCGCAGCTCGTTGGTCACCATCGGCGCGGCGAGGTAGCCGTCGACGGTGAGCGGCTCGGTGTAGAGGCCGTTGCGATGCAGGGCGGCGCGGGCGCGCTGGTGGATGACGACCTGGCCGTACGCCTCGGGCCCGAGCCCGTGCCGCCGCCGGTGCTCGGCGGTGACGAGCGAGAACTGCGCGTTCGGCCCGACCGCGCCGATCGGCACCAGCCGCTCCTCGGTCGTCGCGTTGTACCGGCTCACCATCTCGCGGAACCGGCCGCTGTCCATCCGGTCGCCGCCGACGATGACGACGTTCCGCGCGTCGCCCGCCTCGATCGCGCGCCTGGCATGCTGCACCATGGTCAGGCCGAGCGGCTCCTCCATGAGCCAGCGCAGCCGCAGGCCGAGCTTCCAGGCCAGGTCGATCGGCCGGTCCGGTGCGAGCAGGAACGACGAGACCCCGAGGCCGTCGACCTCCCCCGGCTCGAGGCCGGCGTCCGCGATGGCCGCGAGGATCGCCTCCGCGAGCAGCGCCGCCGTCGTACCGCCCGATTCGGGATGTCGCGTGTAGCTCGTCTGGGCGACACCCGCGACGACCGCCTCATGGCTCATGCGTCGACCGCCGATCGTGCCGCGCCGCCCCGCGCGACCGTCTCGCCCCGATCCCACATGGCCGCGGTCACCCCGCGTTCGCGCAGCGGGCCCTTCGACACCTTGCCATTCTCGGTGTGCGGGAGCGCATCGACGAGCTCGACGTACCGCGGCACGGCGAAGTAGGCGATCCGACCGTCGAGATGCGCGACGAGCGAGGCGGGATCGACGGCCGCCCCGTCGCGGAGCACGACCGCCGCCGCGACGTCCTCGTCGCCGAGCCGGCTCGGGACGCCGTAGACGGCGACCTCGGCGACGTCGGGGTGGGTGAGCAGCGCCTCCTCGACCTCCCAGGTCGAGATGTTCTCGCCCCGGCGCCGGATCATGTCCTTGAGCCGGTCGACGAAGCGGAATCGGCCGTCCGCCTCCCGCACCACCCGGTCCCCCGTGTGCCACCACAGGTTGCGCATGGCGGCCGCGGTCGCGTCCGGCCGATTGAGGTAGCCGAGGCAGAACGCGAACGGCAGGTCGGAGCGGAGCACGAGCTCGCCCGGCGTCCCGTCCGGCACCTCGACGTCGAACTCGTCGACGACCCGCGCGCGGTAGCCTTCGACCTCCCAGCCCATGTAGCCGGGGCCCGAGCGCCGACCCCGGGTGGCGGTGATCACCTGGTTCGTCTCGGTGCCCGCGTACGCGGCGACGATCTCCTCGACGCCGTAGCGGTGCTGGAAGGAGTCCCAGAGCTGCGAGGGCATGTCCGGGGCGAACGCGGTCGTCACGCGGTGCGCACGGTCGGTCGGCGTCTCGGGCTGGGCGAGCAGCATGCCGGCCATTGCGCCGAGCAGCGCGACGTGCGTCGCGCCGACGTCGGCGGCGCGGCGCCAGTACCGACTGGCGGAGAACCGCTCGTCGAGCACGACGCGGCCGCCCGTCGCGATCGCGAGCAGCACCGTGACGAACGCGTTGACGTGGAAGAGCGGCAGCGTGCTGTAGAGCACGCTCCGATCCCCCACCCGCAGCGACTCGCGCATGATGTTCGTCCACCAGTAGAGCTGTGCGGCGGGGCACATGACGCCCTTCGAGACGCCCGTCGTGCCGGAGGTGTACATGACGACGGCGAGCTCGCCGGGCTCGACCCGGCGCTCCGGCGACTCCTCGGCCGAGGCGGCGAGCCGCTCGACCGGCAGGTCCCAGAGCATTGCGCCGGAGGAGTCGGGCGAGCCGAGGCCCGCGACGACGCGCAGCGCCGCCGGGCGCTCCAGCTCGCCGCACGCCGCGAGGAACTCGGCCTCGACGAAGAGCGCGACCGGTTCGGCGTCGGCGAACACGTGCGCGAGCTGTCCGCCGAGCCAGCCGGTGTTGATCGGCACGAGCACCGCGCCGAGCCACAGGCAGCCGAGCGCGAGCTCGACGAGCTCCATCGAGTTCCTGGCGAGGACCGCGATCCGGTCGCCGGCCGCGATCTCGCGCTCGGCGAGCGCCCGCGCCCAGCGCGCCGCGGCGGAGCGCAGCTGCTCGGCGGTGCGGGCCTCCTCACCGACGCGGACGCATTCCCGGTCGCCCCCGTGCCGAGCCCGCTCGATGAGCAGGCTCGGCACGTTGAGCCGCAGCGGATCGTCCACCGCGACCGAGCGCGGGACGTGCGGTTCGGACCACTCGTGACGGTTCGCCATACGTCCGCTGCCGCCTATCGTCCGGCGTACAGGCCGTTGCGCCTCACGGCGGCCTGATACAGGAAGATGCTCAGGAGACAGATGGTGGCGCCGTACACGCAGAACACCCACACCAGCCCGATCGACTGCAGCCAGACGTAGAGATACGAGGCAGTGCCGCCGAAAAGCGCGACGCCGACCGAGTAGGCGATGCCCGAGCCAGTTACCCGCCCCTGGCGGGGCACGAGGCTCGCGCCGATCGGATTGAAGATCGCGAGGTTCGGCGAGAGGACCACCGCGCCGACGAGCACGATCGCGATGTAGATGCCGATATTGCCTCCCTGGTACGCGAGCAGGAGGAAGATTGCGGGCACGAGCAGCCAGCGCGCGACGACGTAGAACCGGGAGAACCGCCAGCGGTCCGCGAGCCGACCGGCGATCGGGCACAGAATCAGGATGATGAGTCCGAAGCCGGAGGTGACGCCGAACGCGATCGTCGGATCAATGCTGTCGACGGCCTGCGCGTAGCTCGGCAGCGCCGTCAGCAGCGCGTAGTTAAGGATCTGCACGCCCCCGACCACGAACACGGCGGCCAGGAGGGAAAACCAATGGCGGCCGATCTGCCGCCACATCGCCCGCGAGCCGCCCTCCGTCGCGGCCCCCTCGGGCTCGATCGATGACGTGATCGTCGTCTCATGCGCATCCCTCGCATGCCGGAGCGGAGCATCATCGGCCTCGTCGTCCTTCTCGTGAAGCGTCTCGGGCAGCCCGCGCCGCAGCACCAGGACGAACAGGCCCAGCACGCCGCCGACGAGGAATGGGATCCGCCATCCCCATTCGCCCATCGTCTCCTTGCCGAGAGCGAGGCTCGTGAAGAACGCGACTAGCGAGGCGGTGAGCAAACCGAGTTGCACCCAACTGGCGATGAGGCCCGAGTACCACCCGAGTCGGTCCCGCTTGCCAAGCTCGACATTGTAGGTGCCGTTGAGCGGCGCTTCGATGCCGAATGCCAGCCCTTGGACGATGCGCAGCAGCACGAGCGCAACAGTGGCCCAGATGCCCATCACGGAAGCTGTCGGCATGAGCCCGATGAGCAGCGAGGACAGGGCCATGATGCTCACCGAGAGGAGCATCATCGGCCGACGGCCGACGCGATCCGAGATCCAACCGAAGAAGAGCGCGCCGAAGGGCCGAGCGACGAAGCCCACGCCATATACGGCGAGCGCGTTGAGCGTCCCCGAGAGCGGATCGCTGCCGAAGAACTGCGCGCCCAGGAACGGCGAGAGCAGCCCGAACAGCAGGAAGTCATAGCTCTCGAGCGCCTGGCCGGCGCCCACGAGCCCGATGGAGCGCCCGGGACTCAGTTGCCTAGTGGTGGACGATGTCAGCCTGGGACGGCCGACCGTATCTGCATTGGCCACAATGCCTCCTCGTTGAGTTGCGGCAGAACAGGAGCGAGCGTAGGTACCGGTGAGGGCGGCGCCTATCCGCGTTGCGCCGACTCCTGTCCGATCCGCGCGGCGGCGGATCGTGACGACGGAGCGGCGCTTCTCAGCGGGGAGCCCGATGGCTCAGTAGACGTCGCGGACATATCGATGCTCCATGATGAGTCTGTTGACGTAGTCGTGCGCCGCCTCCGGATCCATGCCGCCGGCGACGCCCACGATCCGGTGCAGGGTGGCGTCGACGTCCTTCGCCATCCTCTCAGCGTCACCGCACACGTAGAGATACGCCCCGCTCTCAAGCCAGGCGTACAGCTCGGACGCATGCTCCGACATGCGGTCCTGCACGTACACCCGACGCTCCTGGTCACGGGAGAAGGCGAGGTCCAGGCGGGTCAGCACGCCGGTCTCGAGGAATGCATGCAGCTCCTCGGAGTAGAGGAAATCCGTCGACCGATGGCGCGCCCCGAAGAAGAGCCACGCCCGACCGGTCGCCGCCGCCCGCTGACGCTCGTGCAGGAAGGCGCGAAATGGGGCGATGCCCGTGCCGGGTCCCACCATGATCAGATGCGCGTCGTCCGGCGGCAGCCGGAAGCCCGGATTTGGCTGTGGGTGCACTAGGACTCCGTCGCCGGAGCGGTCCGCCAGGAACGTCGAGGCGACGCCGCCGCGTTCGCGCCCTAGGTGGCGGTGGCGCACGACGGCGACCGTGAGATGGATGCGCTCGCTATGGACCGAAGGGCTCGAGGCGATGGAGTAGTCGCGATACTGCAGCGGTCGGAGCGTCGGCAGCAATTCGTCGACGGCGAGATCCTCCACGAGGAGGGTGAGGTCGAGCACGTCGCGTCCGTGCAGCCACGTGTTGCGCTCTCCGGCCGACGCCTCGACGAGGATGCGCCGGGCCTCGTCATCCTTGGTGCGCTCGGCCACGAGCACGAGCAGCTCCTTCGATGGCGTCCGGATCTCGAGTCGCGTCGACAGCAGTTCGCCGAGCGACTCGAGATGACCGGCAGGCCGATGCGTCGAGGGAACGGCGAGTTGCGTGAGCAGCGCTTCGACGAGCATCGGATCGTTGACCGGGTGAACGCCGAGTGAATCGCCCGCCTGGTAAACGAGCCCGCTCCCCGCGACATCGATCACGATGTGTCGGACCTCTTTCTCGGAGTCCTTCGACGTCAGGCGACGGTTCTCAACGACCCGGGCGAGAAGCGGGTGCCGGCGGGTCCACTCGCCACGCTCTGCGCCGACCCGGCGCTCCGCCTCGCCGAGCACCTCGTACGCGTCGAAGTCTTCGGTCGCGGACTCGGCGGGGATGAGTGCCTCATGCAGCCGTTCGAGCACCGCAGAGGACCATGCCTCGGCCGCGTCGTCGAAGTCCTCGTCGCAGTCCGCTCTGTCGAACAGCCGGGTGGCGCCGAGCTCCTCGAGACGCGTGTCGATGATCCGCCCGCCCGCCGCAAACTCCTCGTAGCTCCGGTCTCCGAGCCCGAGAACCGCGAACGAGAGGTGCGCGAGCGCGTCCGGCGGCGCCCCCGCCAGCGCCTCGCCGAATATCGAGGCGTTGTACGGGAGCTCACCGTCGCCTGTCGTCGACACGAACGCCACGAGGTGCGAGATGTCCTGCAGCTCGTGCAGAGCCAGCCGGTTCATCTCCACCGCCTGCACCTCGATCCCGATCGCCTTCGCTGCGGCCGAGAAGTCCTCCGCGAGATACTGCGCATTGCCCGTCTGGCTGCCGTAGCCCACAGCCAAGCGGAGACGACCCGTTCCGGGTTCGCGATCCGTCATCGGACCGGCCCGCAACAGCAGCACGGCGCCGGCATCACAGGATCCTTTCTCCCTCACGGGCAAGCCCAACACCGATGTATCGATGCGCGTCGAAGCCCGACTTCAGCTCAGGCTCAGCACCTGCAGCGGGCAGGCGGATACGCCGGCGGCTGCCGCGTCCTCTCGGCCTGCAGGTACCTCGTCGCCGGAGCGCACAAGGCTGAAGCCGTCGTCGTCGAGTGGGAAGAGTGTCTCGTCCACCAGGTTGCACTGCCCATACCCTCCGCAGCGCTCGCGCTCGATCTCCAGCCTCATCCGTGCAGTCTCTCCGTCTCGCCTCGAACGCCTCAGGTCGCCATGAAGAGGATGTCGTCGCGCGTGTAGTGCTCGGCGAGCTGGGGGTGCGTCTCGCGCAGGTGCTCCTGCGCGAGCTCCACCAGCTCGTCCTCGGACCGGCCTTCGAGGAGCAGCCCGCACGGACACCGCAATCGCGTCTTCGTCATGCCAACAGCCCCTCGCCGCGCCCCGCGCTACCGCCGGGCCGGATCGAGCACCAGCTGCATCTCCGTGAGGCCCAGGAAATGCGTATTCGGCATCCAGGCCGGCTCGGGATCCACCAGTTCGCAATCGGGATATCGTGCCGCGAATGCGGTCAACGCGAGTTTCGTCTCCATCTTTGAGAGCGGAGAACCTAGGCAGAAGTGCACGCCCTTCCCGAACGCCATATGTTTGTTCGCGTCCGTCCGACGGATGTCGAAGACCTCGGGGGCCTCGAAGACCGACTCGTCGCGGTTCGCCGAGCCGAGGACCGCGGTGACATGCTGTCCAGGGTCCAGCGGCACGCCCGCCACAGTGGTCGGGACGGCGACCACGCGCTGGGCGATGTCCTGCGACGGCGACCGGTAGCGGAGCACCTCCTCGACGGCGTTCGTCACGAGGTCGGGCTCAGCGCAGAGCAGCTCCCACTGAGGCCGATCCGTGAGCAAGGCGTGGAGGCCGCTCCCGAGCAGGTCGGCTGTCGTCTGATGCCCAGCGGCGAACAGGATCATCATCAACCCGATGACGTCCCGATCGTCGACAGACGGGTCGGCCTCAGCCGCGAGGAGGTTGCTCATGATCTCGGTCGTGGGCCGTCCGCGCCGGATGTCGAGCAGCTCGCCGAGCATCCGGTTGAATTCGTGATACTTCGCATTGGCGCTCTCGAGCCCGAGGGGGAGCTGATTACGCCAGGCCAGACCGGTCCGCGCAGGAAGCATGCCGAGCCACGTCTCGTGCAGGGGTCCCCGGAGGTCATCCGGGACGTCGAGGATGTCGCAGATGACGGTCAGTGGCAGCCGGTAGGCGAAGTCGTGAACGAACTCGATCTGCGCTCGCCCTTCGACCGCGGCGAGGAGTTCGTCGACGATCTCCTGGATGCGGGGCTCGAGATTCCGCAGCGCGCGCGGAGAGAACACTCGCTGGCCGATCGCCCGGAGCTCCGTATGCCGCTGACCGTCGACGGCAGCCAGCCAGTGGCTGTGGTAGTCGTCGATCTCGGCGATCATCGTCCGCTCGCGGCTGCTGAGACGCCGGAGCACCTCCGGGGTGAGACTGTCGCGACCTTCGCCACCATTCGTGAAGGTCACGGGGTCGGCGAGGATGTCGCTGATGTCGCTGTAGCGGGTCACCAGCACGGTGTGTCCATATCGGTACACCGGCGCCTCGCGTCGAAGCCGGGCATACAGGCTCCATCGGTCGGCCAACGCGTGCGCGTCAAGTGACGCGTAGGCCTCGACCGCGGAGTCCAGATCGGAGGTCATCACCATGCTCATCGGCTGCTCCCGCTCGCCATCACGTGGTACGCCGTTCGACTGCCTGCCACAACGCCTCCTCATCGAGTTCGCGGACTGTGCCAGCGAGCCTAGGCAACTCCCGAACGCGGTGCCTATCCGCGTTGCGCCGACTCCTGTCCGATCCGCGCGGCGGCGTCCGCTCAGGGCTCGAGGGTGTCCCGCAACGTCTCGGAGGGGTGCTCTCCGAAGCGATCGAAGTAGGCGCCGGAGAACCGTCCGAGGTGCCCGAAGCCCCAGGCGTGGGCGACGGAGGCGACGGTCGTCGACTCGGGATCCGCCGCGAGCAGTTGCCGGTGCGCGTGCTCGAGCCGGACCCGGGACAGGTACTGCATCGGCGAGATGCCCATCGAGCGGCGGAAGCTCTCCTGGAGGGCTCGGACGCTCGACCCGCTCTCGGCGGCCAGCGCGCCGATCGTCCACGGACGCTGCGGCGCTTCGTCGATGAGCCGGCTCGCGCGCCTCGCCGTGCTCGGCGTGCTGCGGTGGACGGGCAGCTCGGCGAGTGCGGCGGAGTAGTTGTGCCGCTGCCCGACGAGCAGGCCGAGCACGAGGAGGTTGCGCAGCTCGGCGGCGAGCAGCGACTGCGAGGCGAGCACCCGGTGATCGTCGAGCCCCTGCTGGAGCACGGTGAGACCGCCGAGCCAGCGCAGCGTGCCCGGCGAGCGCAGGTCGACCGCCATGTCGAAGACGATCGGATCGAGCACCCGCCGGCCGAGGATGAGCGAGAGCTCGCGCTCCAGCAGCTGCCGGTCGAGCTTGAGCGCGAGATGGTCGGAGGCCTTGCTGCGCCAGACCGTCGCCTTCTGCGAGTGGTTGTAGATCGCGCCGCTCTCCGGCGTCGCGATGAACGACTGCTCGCCGGAGACGTTCCGCACCGAGCCGCGGAGCGGGATGATCACGTGGTAGCGGTCCAGATAGCCGCACTCCATGCGGATCGCCGCGCCGTAGCGGGTCCGGCCGAGCGTGACGCCGTCGAACTCGAGGATCTCCATCCGGAAGTCGACATCCGAGTCGCCGAGACCCACCGGCTCGATGGAGTGCGGGAAGTACGCGGTGGACCCGTACCGCTGCGCCTCGGCCCAGTCCGTCGTGGCGAACTCCGACCATCTCGGGTCGGTCTGCACGGTGTCGGTCACGCGGTTCTGCCTCGCTGTCGCCGCCCTTCCTTGGACGGCGCTGGGAGTTTACCTCCGGGTGGCGGGAGTGCCAAGGCGCCCGCCCCGGCCCGGCGAGGCGGAAGACCGAGCGGTTCAGACCCCGTGCGCGTCGAGCCAGATCGCGAGCTCGGGGATCGCGAGATAGGCGACGGTGGCGTGGTCGGCGAGCGGGATCGGCAGGTAGTCGACGTCGGTGCCGATCGATCGCTCCTGCGCGACGAACGCCTCCGTGTCCGCCGGCAGCACCAGCTCGTCGCCGGTGCCCTGCGCGACGAGCACCGGCGCGCCGATCGGCGCCGCGCCCACCGAGTTCTCGCGCAGCAGCGTCGCCCAGGGCTCGGTCGTCGTCGGATCGTGGAGGAAGAAGTCGCCGACGAGCGGCTCGCCCAGCTGGTGGAGCTCGCCGAGGTGGCTGAGCAGGCAGAGCCGGTTCATCTCGGGCAGCCGCTCGATCGCCTGCGGGGTGAGGATCTCGGCGAGCTGCGCGCCCACGACCGAGTCGCCGTACACCTCGACGAAGGCGGGGAACGCGTACGAGCTGATGGTGACGCCCGAGATGTCGTCGAGGTGCGAGCCGAGCAGGGCGGTGAGGTCGGCGGCCGGCGCCGCCGCCGCGACCGCGACGACGTCGAGCTCCTGCGCGTACTCCGGCGCCTCCTGCGCGGCGGCGAGCACCGCCTGCCCGCCCTGGGAGTGGCCCCACAGCACGACCCGGTCCCCCGCGTCCGCCTCCGGGATCGCCCGCGCCGCCCGGACCGCGTCGAGCACCGTGTGCGCCGCGGTGTCCATGACGAGATACTGGTCGGGCGCCGCGGTGCCCATCCCCGCGTAGTCGGTCGCGACGACCGCGTAGCCGCGGTCGAGCAGCATCCGCAGCCCCTCGATCCCGATGAAGGGGTCGAAGCCGCGCGAGGGCGCACAGTCCGGCGCCGTCCCCGTCGTCGGGTGCCCCCAGCCGAGCACCGTCCGCCCCTCCGCCGGCGCCGGCGCGCGCGGGACGACGACGATCCCGGTCACCGCGATCGGCTCGCCGCGCAGGTCCGTCGAGCGGTACATGATCCGCCACGCCCGCGCGTCGATCGGCGTCCCGGCGAGCTCCTCCCGCTGCAGCAGCGTGCCCGGCGCGCCGTCCGCGACGTCCGGCGGGATCTCGTAGAAGGCGGCGAGCCCCTCCTGCTCGGCGGCGTCGCCGGCGACCCGGGCGAGCTCGGCGATCGCCACGATCCCGGCGACGAGCACGAGCACGAGGACGCCGGCGAGCACCACGATCCGCCCGGGGCGGCTCGGCCCGCGGGCGCTCATCGGCCGAGCGCCGACTCGACGGCGGCGAGCACCTCGGGGTCCCAGGTGAGCGCGCGCTCCCAGGGCAGGCCGAGGTAGGACGCGAAGAAGATGCTGTGCACGTCCTCGAACTCGAGGCGCTCGGCCGCGGGCAGCACCGAGGCGGGCACGCGGCTCGCGAGCGCGCTGCGCCGGGCGACGAGACCGTCGTGCGGCCAGAGCCGCTCGGGGTCCGCCGCGGCGCGGAACCAGCTGCCGGCGATGACGCTGACGGCGATCCCGTCGAGCGCGCCGGCCTGCCGCTCGTTCCAGCCCGTCGCGCCCTCCAGATAGCGTTCGGCCACCTGGTCGGCGGCGCCCTGCGAGTGCTCGGTCGCGAACTCCTCGGCCTCGCGGAGGATCCGCTCGGTCGTCGCGTCGCCGTGCGCGTCCTCGAGGGCGAGGTCGCCGACGTGGAAGTCGCCGAGCAGCGCGCCCGTCCACGGCGTGCCGAGGGTCACCAGGCGACGCACCGGCGCCGCGGCGGGATCGCGACGGCCGATCGCGGCGCGCGCGAACAGGCCGCCCATGGAGTGGCCGACGAGGTCGAGGGACTCGATGCCGTGGTCGGCGGCGAGGTGCGCGAGGAACGCGTCGAGCGCGGCCCCGGCCTCGTCGATGCCGCCGACCGAGTTGATCGTCATCGCCTCGGGCAGCGGCCCCGGCGCGTCGGCGAAGCCCTCCCAGCCGGCGTCCTCGGTCACCCGGCCGGCGCCGATCCGCGCGGGCGCCGTGTACACGGACGCGCCGGCGTCGAGGAGGTGCCGGCGCAGCGCGGTCATGGTGTTGCCGGCCGGCTGCCCGCTCCCCGCGGCCAGATCCGGCGTCGTGAACGGGGTGACCGCCGCCCCGCCGGAGACGAGGACGATCGCGTGGCTGCTCGGCACGGGATCATCCTCCCATCGGCGGCGTCCGGGCGCCTTCCGCTCAGGCCAGCGGCGGGTCGACCGTCTGCCCCACCAGGAAGTGCCAGCCGAGCCACCACCAGAAGACGACGAGGACGACCCGCGGGGCGCGCTCGGCGAGCACCGCGTCGAGCATCTCCGTCACCCTGCCGACCCGGAGCGCCGGGACGTGCCCGGCGAGCGCGAGCACGAGCGCCGCGAGCAGGCACAGCACGTACAGCGCGATCGTCAGGTCATGCATCGCGGCGCCGTCCCCGCGTCAGCAGCAGCACGCCGGCGCCGAGCCACGCGACGACGAAGACGATCCGCCCGATCGGGTCGTCGAGGACCGGGTCGAGCACCTCGGAGACGGCGGGGTGCTCCCCGCGCGCGGCCGGATCGAAGCGCCCGACGAGGTACGACCACAGCTCCATGAGGCACAGCGCGAGCGCGACGCAGGCCCAGCCGATCGCCGCGCGGTGGATGCGCACGCGACGCCGCGCCTCGTCGTCGACCCCCTCGCGGGGGGGCTGCAGCCAGGCGAGCGGCACGGCGACGATGCCGACCGCGCCGACCGAGAGTCCCGCGACGAGGCCGTGCCGGGGCGCGAGGACGAGGACGACGAGCAGCACCGCGGCGAGTGCGAGGCACGGGGTGAGCGGGATCGCGGGCCGCTCCCGGCGGGCGGGCAGCGCGCCGAGCGCGTCGAGCAGCAGCACGACCGCGCCGACGCCGAAGATCGCGGCGTCGAAGGGCTGGCTGCGCAGCAGCTGGACCACCGCGATGAGCACCAGGATGGCGATCCAGATCGCCGACCGCACCCGGACCAGGGTCCCGGCGCGCCTCGACGTCACGCGCCCGACGATACCCCCGTCGGCGCGCCGCGCGCCAAGCGCGATCGGCCGCTCGCCGCGCTGTCAAGCCGCTGTGAGGCGCGCCGCGCGCGTCCTAGCCTCGCGTCGAAGAGGAAGGAGACCGGCATGAGCGATCCCGGAGACCAGGGGCAGAACACCCACGGCGACCCGGACCGGCATCCGGAGGCCGACACCGCCTCGGGCGGGGCGCCGCAGGAGCCCGACCCCTCGGTGACGGAGCCGAGCGAGACCGGGAACGACGAGGACTGACCGGGCGGGCCCCGCGTGGACGCCTACCTCGATCGCGAGGACGCGGGACGCCGTCTCGGGGCGGAGCTGGCGCGGCGCGACCTCGGCGACGTCGTGGTGCTCGGGCTGCCGCGCGGCGGCGTCCCCGTCGCCGCGCCGGTCGCGGTCGCCCTCGGCGCCCCGCTCGACGTCATCGTCGTCCGGAAGCTCGGCGTGCCGAGCCGGCCCGAGCTCGCGATGGGCGCCATCGCGGAGGGCGGCGTCCGCGTGCTCGACGAGCGCGTCGTGCGGCGCGCGGGCGTCGCGCCGTGGCAGCTCGAGGAGGTGGAGGCGAGGGAACGCGAGGCGCTGGCCGAGCGGGTCGCGCGCCTGCGGCACGGGCGGCCGCGCCCCGAGCTCGCCGGCCGCACGGCGCTCGTCGTTGACGACGGCGTCGCGACCGGCGCGACCGCGTCCGCGGCGGCACGGGCGGCGAGGCGCCTCGGTGCGGCGCGCGTCGTCGTGGCGGCCCCGGTCGGGGCGACGGACGCGATCCAGGGGCTTCGAGACGCCGACGAGGTCGTCTGCCCGCGCACGCCGGAGCCGTTCGGCGCCGTCGCGGCGCACTACGTCCGCTTCGAGCAGACCTCGGATGCCGAGGTCGAGCGGCTCCTCGCCGTCAGCCCCGATCGCCCGGGTCCGCGTCGCCGGCTCGGGTGACGAAGCTCTCGTCCATCTGCTCGTCCTCGCCCGCCTCGTCCAGGTCGCCGTCCGCCCCGGAGGTCGCGGTGCGGTCCGCGTCCGTCAACTCGATGTCGTCGCCGTCGGAGGTGGTGCGCTCGTCGCGTGCTTCGCTCATGCGCCGACGGTACGCCGCGCCGCGGGCGAGGGAACGGGGCTTGACAGCCGCGGCGACACCCTCCTCCCCTCACCGTCGGTTGAGGAGGCCGCCTGCGGCGGCCGTCTCGAAACCACCCAGGATCAGGTGGGTGGTTTCGAGACGGCGCGGCGCGCCTCCTCAACCACCGGGTCGTCCTGTCGAGGGAACGGGGC